>OLQO01000128.1_pt1 | contig 76820 bp, 77 predicted proteins | sample 1672281 | NCBI WGS metagenome assembly OLQO01 (sample SAMEA3136667, study PRJEB25190) | human gut metagenome | biome: human gut; feature: human-associated habitat; material: faeces | place: Austria | collected 2013
TATTCCACGACAAAAGAAAATAAATTTTTTATTTAAATTAGTAAGTACCCCCCCCCAGGTTAATCCACAGTTAACTAGAGTTTCTTGATACATACTAACACCTACTTCCTATTATCTTTATCAGTATTCTTGACATTCTAATCGTATCATAATTTTTGACATTTTACAACTAAATTATCTCGAATGTATCTATTGTAATAGTATCAAGTAAATAATAAGAACTTTGTCGAATTGTCTTAGTAATTCTACAACCATTTAAATTTCCTATTATACAAAAAAATTCATAAGAAATTAATCCTATGAATTTGCATCGGCATCTCTATTAATACATTTATAGCCAGCATCTTGTAAATTACTCTTGATTGCTGCTATACTTTGGTCTAGTTGATATTCTGGATAAAATCCTTTAAATTCTGCAATATTAGTTTCTACTTCTTTAGCATTAAAAGATGTATAATCAATCGTTTGCGTTGTCTTTTGTAAAACAGCAGTCAAAGAGCAATCAATATCAATACCACTTACACCAACAAGTTCTGTCTTTAAATTTTGACAAGCTTTATTCGAATCTTCTAAAGTAGCCGTACTAGTAGCACTATCAATTAATTTATAAGAAGTTACTTGTTCTGTCTTTTTCAACTTATTCTTAACATAACTAAAAGTTATATCATAAGTAGTAGTAATATCTTCATTATTTTCTCTAGTATAAGTACAAGTCATAGTACCAGTTTTCATTGACCCATCTTCTACTCCACTTTTCTCCTTCTTATAATCTTCTATATATTGACTAATTTGTGGTAAATAATAAACAAATGCAAATAAGAAAATTATAAATACAATTAAAAGAAATGAACTAAATATACCACCTATCTTAGATTTTTGCTTTACTACTACTTCTTTTTTTACTTCTGGTTGAACAGGTGGAACTGTTCCACCATTAACAGGCGGTGGTGTTTGAACTTCATTAGTAACAGGTGCTGCTTGAACTTCTTTTACCACTTCTTTAACCTGTTCTACTTTAACAACTTTTGTTTGAGGAGTAGAACTTACTTGTTGTGGAGCTTGGTTTACTACTGGAGTTACTGGTTGCGTAGTAGCTTGAACTTGTTCACTAGTAGTAATTTCACCTGTTACATTAGTAGCATCAACTATAGGTTGTACTGGTTCTGTTCCTAAATTAGTAGTATCATTTAAACTAGTATTTACTTGATTTGTATTATTTTCATTATTATTCATTCATTTCCCTCCCTATTCTCTTATAATTATAAACTATTTTTTTACTATCGTAAAGTATCTATCGCTTCTTGTAAATCAGTTGAACTAGATAAATAACTACCACTTACAACCATATCAACATAGTTATTAACCTTTGTAATAGTATCAGCATTTATCCCGCCATCAACACTAACAATAAAAGAAAAATCTTTACTATATTCCATCTTTAATACTTGTACTTCCTTCATTTTCAGAATAGAATTTTCTTGAAACCCTTGCCCACCTGCTCCTGGTGTTACAGACATTATCAAGATTAAATCAATATAGGGTAAATATGGAATTATATCTTTTATTTCATCTTCATCTTTAAGAGCTATTCCTGTTTTTATATAATAACTTTTTATCTCTTTAAGACATGTTAATAAATCATCTTCTATATCTTTATGAATAGTAATATATTCCGTATTAAGTGAAGCATAATCAGATATATACTTTAATGGATTCTTAACCATCAAATGAACATCTAACCTCTTACTAGTATAATCACTTATATGACGCATTTCTCTAAAAGGCATTGTTTTATTTTTGACATAAACGCCATCCATAACATCAACATGAATATAATTAATGTCTGTATCATTAAGTTTAGTTAAAAACCTAGGAATATCTTTACTACTTAAAAATGATGCACTAACTAACATTACTTTGCCTCCTTCAAATACTGTAAATAAGCTTGATATCTACTGCTCATTATATTACCAAGTTCTACTTGTCTTTTAATCTCACATTCTCCTTCTTTAGTATGAGAACAATCTTTAAAAGGGCAATCATATAACTTAAATTCTCTAAAGGCTTCTTTAATATTTTCTTTTTTATCTCCTTCAAAGTTAAGAGCTGAAAATCCTGGTGTATCTAAAACTTGACCATCTAAGAATTCAAATAATTCTACTGTTCTAGTAGTATGTTTACCTCGTCCTAAAGCCTTAGATATTTCTCCTGTTTTTAATTTCCAATCAGGAGATAATTTATTTAATAGTGTTGATTTACCTGCTCCTGTCTGCCCAATAAAAACACTAGTTTTATCTTTCAATAATTCTTTAATACTATCTAAATCAGTATTAACTACTACTTTATAACCCAATTCTTGGTAGTAATTCATCTTTTCTAATAAATCTTTTTTCTCCATATCACTTATTAAATCAAGTTTAGTAAGACAGATAATTCCTTCAACTTTTGCTAATTCCATTAAAGTTAAAAGTCTATCTAAAAGAGATAAAGAAAAATCTGGTTCTTTAACGCTTGTTACTATTATCGCTTGATCTATGTTACTTACTAATGGTCTTAAAAAGCTATTTTTTCTTGGTAATATTTTTTCTATCACTTTTTTATTTTCATCAAACAAAACAAAATCTCCCACACGTGGAAGAAGTTGTTGTTGTCTAATTTTTCCTCTTATTACACAAGAAACTTTTAAATCATCACTTTTCACAATATATTGATTTTTTTGTAAAGTTATAATTTGTCCTTGTTTCATTGAGATCTCCTTAATTAATTGTTATGTTTAGTTGTATTATCACTTTGATTTTGATTATTATTAGTATTACCATTATTTGTAGTATTATTAGTATCTGATGATGTTGTATTATCTTTTTTATTATTATCAGTAGTAGTATTGTTATTAGTTATTGTTTCTTTTGGCTTCTTAGCAATTGTTATCGTAATAGTAGCATTTTTAATAATTGGACTTCCAGCTGCTCTACTTTGTCTTATTACTTTTCCTTCTTCATAAGCAGTTGTTGCTTCTTCTAGGAAAACAATATTTAAGCCATACTTAGTAGCAAAAGCATTGGCATCATCTTTACTCCAACCTTCTGATTGCATATCAGGATAAACTTCACTAATATTTGGGATATATAATATTATACTGTCACCCTTAGCAAGTTTCTCCCCTTTTTTAACACTTTGACCAACTATTTCTTGTTCATCATATTCACGAGAAGTATCAACATCTTTCTTTTCAATGCTAACATCAATATCGTAAACTGTTTCTAGTTCTGTTTGAACAGCTATATAATTTTGACCAGTATAGTCTTTAACTGTATACTTATCCTCACCCTTAGAACGGTAAAGAGTAATAGTTGTTCCTTTTTTAATACTTCTACCAGCTTCTGGATCAGTTTTAACTATTTTTCCTTCTTTAATTTTATCACTAGATACTTCTTTTATCTTAGTTGCTATTTCAAATCCTTTATCTTGTAATGTTTTTTCTGCTTTAGTTAAAGACATATCACTAACATCAGGAACAATAATGTCTGGTTCTGTAGTAACTGCTGGAATAATAAAGAAAACTGTTAAACAAATAAGAGCAATTCCTGCTAATATTCCTGCTAATATTTTTACCCATTTATTGGTACTTTTGACATTATCATCAACAATCGGTGTAGCGATTGCTTCACCTTCTTCTATTGGTTTCATTACCTTAGTAGCATCTTCTATTTCATGCTCCTTATAAGGATAAACATATGGTTCTTCATTCATTCTATCATCATTTAGAGCAGTTAATAAATCTTGATACATTTCTCTTACATTCTGATAACGATTCTTAGGGTTTTTAGCTGTTGCTTTTAAGATAATGTTTTCAATACTTTGGGGTATATCTTTATTTAATTTATGAACATCAGGAAGTGGTTCTTTCATTTGTTTCAAAGCTATCTCAACAGCACTATCACCTTTAAATGGTAACTCTCCTGTTAATAATTCATAAAAGATAATTCCCATTGAATAAATATCACTTTGAATAGTAGCTCCTTTTCCTGCTGCTTGTTCTGGTGGTAAATAATGCACACTTCCCATTACAGAATTAGTTTGGGTAAGTTGCGTGGCATTTAAAGCCATTGCAATACCAAAGTCTGTAATTTTAATTTGACCATCATCTTTAATCATTATATTTTGTGGTTTTAAATCTCTATGAACAATATAACTATCATGAGCATGAGCCATTCCATCAGTTAACTGTAACATAATATCGATTGCTTCACTAAGTGTTAAACTACCACGTTTCTTTAGTAATTGTTTTAGTGTTTTACCATCAATATATTCCATTACTATATAGTATAGTCCGTTATCTTCACCAACATCATAAACTTCTACTATATTAGGATGAGAAAGACTAGATGCTGATAAGGCTTCTCTTTGAAAACGTCTTACAAACTTTTCATCATTTGATAAATCTCCTCTTAAAACCTTAATTGCTACATTACGGTCTAGGATAGTATCATAACCAAGATAAACATTCGCCATTCCACCTTCACCAATAGTGCGAATTATTTCATAACGATTATTTATTTTTTGCCCCTTTGTTATCACTTTTCTTCACCCTCTTCTAATTGCATATATGCGACAGAAATATTATCTGTTCCACCACGATTATTAGCCTTTCTTATTAATTTAATAACTTTATCTTCTATATCAATATCTTCTAATAGGACTCCTTCTATTTGATTAGGTTCTAGCATATTAGTAAGTCCATCACTAGATAATAATATTTCGTCTATATTCATATCACAATCAAAGATGTCTATATCTACTTTTTCATTAGCACCAAGCGCTTTCATTAAAACATTTTTCTTAGGGTGATCTTTTGCTTCTTCTTCTGTTAGCTCTCCTGCTGATACTAATAAATTAACTAATGTATGATCGTAGGTAACTTTATGAAGTGTTCCATCTTTCATCACAAACCCAGATGAATCACCAATATTACCAAATAAGATATAATCTTTAGTAACTATAGCTGTTACTAGGGTTGTTCCCATTCCTTTACTTTCAGGATGAGTTTTTTCATGTTCAAATATCAAATCATTTATCTCATCTACACTATCACGTAACCAAGACGCTGCTTGTAATTTATCTTTATTTTCAAATGTTTCTTGAAAGTGATTACCTAAATAACTAATTGCAATATTACTAGCTACTTCCCCAGCGGAATGACCTCCCATTCCATCAGCTATAGCTAATAAAACTTCGCCTGATTTTTTAGTTATTATTAAAACACTGTCTTCATTATGATCTCTTACTTTTCCTGGATCTGTTAAACAAAATGTTTTCATACTTCCTCCTTTTTGCTTCTTAATTGTCCACATGCTGCACTTATCTTCGAACCAAACTCACGTCTTATAGTTACACAGATGTTATTCTTTTTTAGTATATCATAAAATTTAGCAATATTTAAAGAGTTTGATCTTTGAAACTGTAAATGTTCTGTCGCATTATAAGGTATTAAGTTAACATAAGCATTCATTCCTTTTATTAGCTTAACTAATTCTTTAGCATTTTCTTCACTATCATTAACGTTATTTAAGAGAATATATTCAAATGTTACTCTTCTATTAGTCTTTTTAATATAGTAGTTAAGAGCATCCATTAGCTCACTAAGAGAATATGCTTTTGCAATCGGCATTATTTCTTTTCTTAATTCATCTGTTGGGGCATGAAGAGAAATGGCAAGGTTTACTTGATAAGGAAAGTCAGCAAATTCTTTAATCTTAGGTACTATACCACAAGTTGATACTGTTATATGACGAGCTCCAATAGCAAGTCCTTTCGGGTCATTGATTATTCTTATCATATTACATAGGTTATCATAATTATCAAATGGTTCTCCTATTCCCATTACTACTACATGACTTATTCGCATACCACAGTTATCTTCTATTAAAAGTATTTGTTCAACCATTTCACCAGTGGTTAAGTTTCTCTGTTTCTTTCTTCTACCTGACTCACAAAACTTACATCCCATATTACACCCTACTTGGGAAGAAATACATAATGATAAGCCATAATCATGTTTCATTAATACTGCTTCTATATGTTCATTATCTTTTAAAGTAAATAAGTATTTTTCTACATCCTTATCTTTTTCTACTACTGTTAGTTTAACCGTTCCAAAGACAAAGTCTTCACTTATCATTTCTCTAAATTCTTTTTTTAGATTAGTCATTTCATCTAAATTAGTAATTCTTTTTTGATATAACCAAGTAAATAGTTCTTCCCCATAAAACTTCTTATATCCTTTATCTAGAACATAACTAACCATTTCTTCTTTTGTTAAATTATATATATTCAAGTTTAATCACCACATTTCTACTATATTATAGCAAAGAAAGACTAAAATTAAAATTAATTTAACACTATATCGAAAAAAGACATCATCTGTCTTCACTTTCTATTTCTCTCTTAACTAAATCAATAGTATTTTTATAGTCTATCATTTTTTTCTCTTAGTCAGAATTATCTTCTAAAAAGTATTTTACCATTCTCTCATAGTTATCTTGACTGTTTAAACAAGTATCAATTAAATATCCCTTTTCATTATTTGTTTGATATTCCTTTATACCTCTTATATAAAAATCTTTATTTTTATCTTCTATGTAAAAAGGCATAATATCATTATACAAACACTCTCTAAACATTATCATTCTGCCAACGCGTCCATTACCATCTTGAAATGGATGAATTTTCTCAAATCGAACATGAAATTCAATAATATCCTCTATTGTTTTATTAGGAATCTTATTATACCAATCTAATAAGTTTTTCATATCATCTGCTACATTATCAGGACTTGATGTTGTAATATTACCAACAAAATTATTTTTCTTTTTATACTTCCCTACATTAAACCATTCTTTTTCACTATCTGTTAAAGTACCATCTTTTAATATAAAATGAAATTTCTTTATCATATCTATAGATAATTTATCATCAATAGTATCTAGCATATATTTAAATAATGTAAAATGATTTTTAGTTTCAGTAGCATCTTTTAATACAATAACTTTATCTTTACTTGTTAAAATTGTACCCGTATCATAAATACTAGCAGTTTCATCTGGTGTTATGGTAGACCCTTCTATATAATTTGTACTATAGGCAAAGTCAAGTTGTGTCTTATGATATAAATTACCTGATAACCCAATATTTTTCTGTTCAATTAAAGCTTTTTTTATTTTACTTACTTCCATTCTTTTCCTCATTATATTTTAAATTACTGACATACTCTATTCTTAACTTTACTTGTTCTACTATCTTTTCAATTCTTTCATTATCAAGCCAATCAACATTCTTAACTAAATTAATCAGTTTTTTTCATATTCAACAAAAGTTTTATTCAAAATCAAATACTTTTTTATTTTTATTCATTAAAGTAAACATGCTCATTCTAACACCTCTTAACTACTAATAGTTTACCAAATTTATCTGAAAAAGTCTTAACCTTTTTTAGATTTCAGAAATAAATCATAATCTTTATTTAATTCACTTATTCAAATGTAAGTTTAAAGTATTTAATAGTAAATTTAGTATTAGATTCATTTGATTCTACTGCTATAGTTCCCTTATCTTCTTCTATAATAGTTTTTGCTAAAGCAAGACCAATTCCTATACTATTAGATGTAGCGTTTGCACCCTTATAAAACCTTTCAAAAATATGCTTAATATCTCTTTTAGATATTCCATCACCAAAATCAATCACTTCAATCTTAGAATAAACTCTATTATTATCTATATTTATTACTATATTTGAATTATCTTTTGAATGTTCTATAGCATTTTTTATTATATTAGTTATTGCTTCTATTTGCCATTTAGCATCACACAATACTTTAGCATTTTCTAAAGTATTTAATTTTATATTTATATTTCTTAAATCACATAAAGTAGAAACATTCTTAATTGCTTCCTTAACAATCATTTCTAAATCATTTTCTTTTTTTATAAAGTGTACAGTATTAGCATCAAACTTAGATAGTTTTAAAAGTGCTTGTACTAAAAAATTAATATTTATAACATTCCTTTTTATATCAATAATAAAATCATTTCTAATACTAGAATCCATATCTGGTTCATCAATAAGATTATCTAACAGCACTAATATACTAGTAAGAGGTGTTTTTAACTGGTGAGAGATATCTTCTAATGACTTCTTTAGATTAAGTTTATCTTTATTAGAATTTAAAGCTGCTTCTTTTAACATTACAGCAGTCTTATATATTTCATTTTTTAAAATTGATAATTCATCTTCTGAAATTGTATCTATCTCTAATTCATAATTCCTTCTATTAATTTGTTCTATATATTTAATAATATCTTTTATATCATTTTTTCTTTTATAATTGTATCTAAAATATAATATACATAAACTAGCAATAGTTATTATTAGAAAAGACATATTAATAAGTAAAAAGGTATGATAGCTCTTATCATTTTCTAGTAGTACTGCTTTATTATCGATATCAATTCCATATTTAAGAAAGAAAGAATCATCTGATTGTTTGTTACTATTTATTATTTCTATAATCTCTTTATCAGTTATTTCTGGATACTTATCTTTAACCAAAGTTACAATAGCACTAATTTTATTATTAAAGTTTTTAGTATAAGTTTTATATTCATAGATATTTAAAATTAGAAACATAACAAATAAACATATAAAAGCAATTAAGGTAGAGGTAATATATTGTTTTAATCTAAGTTTATTCTTCATCTATTCTATACCCCATTCCTTTAATAGTAGTAATTATATTGGTTCCTATCTTTTCTCTTATTCTTTTAAAATAAACGGTTACTGTATGGTCATCAACATAATTACCAGTCCAATCCCAAATCTTATCTAATATAACATTTCTACTTACAACTTTATTTATATTTACAAATAAGAGATTAACTAGTTTTAACTCTAATGCTGTTAATTCTATAGGAGTATTATTTTTCATTAAAACTAATTTATCCATATCATAAGAAATATCTTTAATCTTAATAATACTTTTCTTTTTACATCTTAATAATATTCGATTAATTCTTGCTATTACTTCCCTAGTAGAAAAAGGTTTAGTTATATAATCTTCTGCTCCTATATCTAGACCTTTAACAATATCATCTTCTTCATCTTTTGCTGTTAAGAAAATAGTCGGTATCTTTAAGTTTTTAATAGTATTTACAAATAAATCAAAGCCATTACCATCAGGTAAAGTAATATCAAGAATAATTAAATCAATATTTGTATTAGAAAGTAAGTATTCTTTAGTATCTTTTATTGTAGTTTTAATAACTAGTTTATAATTACTTTTCTCCAATGAATATGTAAGTCCTTTAATAATTGATTCTATATCTTCTACTAGTAAAATATTCATATTTGTAGCTCCCTTCCTTAATATTATAGCAAAATATAAGGAGCTGACGCTCCCTATCTAGATATTTTCATTTCTAATTGTTTCAATAGTATTTTGTTTATTAATCTTATTAAGAGAATACTTCATAATTAAGGTGATAAGTATAAATACTACTAGTATCGATATTATAATAGCAACTATAGGTAGTTTATAAGGTATATCAGAATCTGAAGATAAGTAAATCAAATAAGATAATATTATTCCGATAAGTATACCAAATAGTAATGATTTAATACCCATAAATAAACTTTCTAATCTTATCATTCTTTTAAATTCTTTTGAAGTCATACCAATAGATTTTAATATGGCAAATTCTTGTTTTCTTAATTCCATATTAGTAGTAATAGTATTAAAGATGTTAGTTATTCCAATTAATGAGATTACAATAATAAATCCATATAGAAATATAGCGATTAAGGTAAATAAGTTATTCATTATTCTTACATTTTCTTCTTTATTGTCAATATTATAACTTTCCCCATTTAAATAACTATCAAGTTCATCTTGTAACTTATCAGCATTACTTGCTTTATAATAAATATCTAAGTTATTAGTTTTAGCTATCTTATCAAACATTTCATCACTAATTATTAAATAGCTGTTAGATAGATTTTTTAGAAGATTAGGTCCTATAGAAGATATAGCCCCTACTTCTAAGTTTAATTGGTTGTTAGTAGAGGTAATTACATCTCCTTTATTAAAGTCATAAACTCTAATATTCTTTGTTATTCTATTATTATTTTTATCATAACTAGTTATATATTGCTTATCAAAAAGTATCCCCTTATCTTTTATATCATCATACTTTAACCCTAATGATTTAATGTATTTATTATACTGTTTTTGACCTATAGCAAAAATAGTAATATCTTCTTCAGCATCATTTTCTCTTTTAGTACCAAAATATTCTAAATATTCTTTACTAGAATGAGAACCAGTAAAAGATAATTCACTATTTCTTAATATAGCATAATCTTCTACACCAGATAAGTTAACTGTTTTAAGAAACTTATTATATGAATAATCATTAATTGCATTAGTGCTTAACGAGATATTAAAATCAGATACTTTTAATTCATTATTTACATTTTGAAAAGCTAATTCCATAAAGCTATATAAAGCGATAAATACAAAGGTCGAAACTGTTATTGATATAATGGTAGTTCTATACTTTTTCTTATTTCTTTTCAAATTCTTAAAAGATATTACTCCTCCTATACCAAATAGTTTTTTTATGTATTTAGGAGATTTAATTTTTTTAGAAGAAATCTTTAAATTAGCACTATTTCTAATAGAATCTATTTCTGATACTTTAGAAGCTCTTGTAGCACTTTTTAATGCTGAGAAATAGATAGTTATTATACCTAATATTATAGCTACTAAAATAGCATAAGTTGAAAATACTAATTCTAATTTAAAACCAGTTTGAATTACATCAATTAAATAATAATTACTAATAATGATTAATATATAGGTAGCTAAACATCCTAAGATTATTCCTAATGGTATACCTATTAAACCAAGTATAGTGGCTTCATAAAAAACATTTCTTTTTATTTGCTTTTTAGTAGCTCCTATACTTCTTAGCATACCATACTGTCTTATTTTTTCAGTAATTGATATATCAAAACTATTTTTAATACAAAATATAGAGGTAAATACTATAATAACTATCACAATAGCAAGTACTTTTCCTAAGTCACCCATACTAGTACTTGAAATAGGATTAGTTTCTAAATCAATAAGATATTTATTCATATCAAACATATAAGTCTTTTTTAATTGTTCAGTTAGTTTTTCTGATTCTATTTCTTGATTATAGACTTTTCTAAATAATACTTGGGACACTCCTAAAATATTAGCAATCGTTTTATCCCAATTTTTTACACCATCTTTTGTAAACTTAGCATAGATATCTACATTTCCAGATAAGTTTTTACTATCTATATAGGTAATAAAGGTATAACCTGGAGCAGTATAATATTCAATATTAGTAGCAGGTCTTTCTATAATACCTACTATTTTATAAGTCTTAGTTTGCATTTCAACTAACTGTTCACCAGCAGTATTTTGATACTTATCACTTTGAGATAGTTCGCTACCTTTAGAATCTATTCTTTTACCAACTTCTAGTGTAATACTATCATTAAGTTTTAAATCCAAGCGACCATTTGTTTTTAAATGGGTTGGTATAACTATCTCATTAGTATTTTCTGGTAATCTACCCTTAACTAATCTAACAGATAAATTATTAAGAGCGTCTTTAGTAAATCCTTTTAGATAAGCATAAGGTTTATCTTCATTTTTAGAATCTATTTTAGCATAACCAAGTCCTTCCGTTATATTTAATTTTTCAATATTTCTATTATTTATAAATTTATCAATATCACTAGTAGAAACATTATAAAAGGCAGTATGAAAGTCACCTTTGATAAGGGTTTCATATTTTATTAAAGATTTAATTCCACTAGCATACATAGATGCTACTGCTGTAATTAAAGCTACTGATAACATAATACCAATAATTGTAACAATAGTTCTTTTTTTATTCAATTTAAGATTTTTAATTGTTAATTTATTAAGTAATGTCATAATTATACCTCCGAAACAATTTTTCCATCTTCAATTTTTATTATCCTATCAGCTACTTTTGCTATTTCCATATTATGAGTAATCATAATTATTGTTTGATTAAGTTCTTTATTAGATTTTTTTAATAACGCTACTATTTCATCACTTGATTTTGAATCTAAATTACCAGTTGGTTCATCGGCTAAGATAATTGTTGGATTAGTAATTATAGCACGACCAATACTTGTTCTTTGTTGTTGTCCTCCTGATAGCTCATTAGGAAGATGATTTTTTCTATTTTCTAGTCCTAGTAATTTTAATAGACTAGCTAGTCTTTCTTTATCAACTTCACGATTATCTAGTGCAAGGGGTAAGGTAATATTTTCTTCTACGTTTAAGATGGGTATTAAATTATAAAATTGATAAATTAATCCTACTTGTCTTCTTCTAAATATAGCAAGTTTATCATCATTAAATTTAAAGATATCTTTTCCATCTATATATACCTTACCAGAAGTTGGTCGATCAACTCCACCAATCAAATGTAATAAGGTTGATTTACCAGATCCTGATGCTCCAACAATAGCGACAAATTCTCCTTTTTCTACTGTAAAAGACACATGGTCTAATGCTACTACTTTAGTTGTATCTTTACCATAAATTTTAGTTAAATTATCTACTCTTAGAATTTCCATAAATTAATTCCTCCGTTTCTTATTAGTATTATATTATAGCTAAAGTTACAACTAAGTTACAAAAAGAAAAAAACAAAAAGTTTCTACTTTATTTGTTTTTCTCTAATAATTTTAAATATGTTTTATATAATGAATTTTCATAACGATACTTAATACACTCAAAATAATATTTCTTTCTAATATCACTTATTACTTTTATTCCTTCATATTCATTTGGAATATCATTAATAATATCATATATCTTTGAAAGGTCTATTTTAGGTACTATTCTTAATAATGCTTTATTACATTCATCATTTTCTAAGCTTTCTATATATTTAAATGGATTTATTATTTTATCATTAATAGAGAAAGCACATATTCTTGAAAGATAAGCACTATTTTTAAACCTTTCCTTATCACTTAATATTTTTTCAATATTTTCATCACTAGATTTGGTGTTAAACGAAGCACCATTATCAAAAACAGGAGCTATTTTTGTTTCGTTTGTTCTATTATCAACTATTACTCCCCAGTTTCCATTATTTCTATCATTATTTCCTATCAAAGCATCAACAATAAACATATCCCAAAATCTATCTTTTAATCCTGCTACTCTATTAAATAATGGATTATTATTCATTATAATTATTGTTTCATCAATATTGATAGCATGAGGATTACTAGAAGAGGTAGATTCTAACTTTTTCTCTAGTCCCTCAACATAGTCATTCTTTATAGAATTATAATCATCTAGTCTATAATCAATTTGATTCTTTCTAAAGTCTTTACAAGCCACAACTAATTTTTCATCTTTTATTCCAAGCATAGTTTCATGTACTGGAATACCAAGTGACTTATATATGTGTGAGCCAATATATTCTGATAAAGGGGACGTAGTATAAGAAATGTCTACCTTTCTAAGTAAATCTTTTGTAGATTTTGGAAATTTTAAAAACCAATTTTCTCCATCTATAACTACTCCTAACTTATTACCAGCATGTCCACCATAACGGATGCCACTTTCTTTTAAATTATTAAAGTTTTTAATCATTAATAATCACCTCCATACTTCCTAATTAATTGCTTAAAAACACTTTCACTAATAACCCCTTCAGCATAAAAGTTTTTTGCTACAGCATAAAAGCCAGAAGAAAAGCCATCATACATTTCCATATTACCTTCCTCATCATATTTTTCTAAATCTTTAATTATATTTTGCAAAAGTTTAGGTAATTCTTCTTTATTTATCTTAATAGAATGATCTATCATTTGATAATCTTTATCCATATACATCTCTCATTTCCTAATGGAATTATATCATTTCTACCTATAGATGTAAATTAATTAGTCGTTAAACTAACCCTTAATTTTTCTAAAATCTTCTTCTCCTCTCTACTTACTTTTACTTGACTAATACCAAGACTTTCTGCTACTTCTTGTTGTGTCTTATCAAGATAGTATCTATTATTGATTAAACTTTTCTCATAAGAATTAAGTTTATCACAAGCACTTTTTAAATCTAAGATATCAGTATCAAAGGCTTTTTCTACATAACTAACTTTATCATATAAAGATAAATTATCTTCATTACTATCATCTAAATGATAAACTGGCATACTTACTCTAGCAACCATCTCTATCTTTTCTATATTCTCATTCATATAATAAGCTACTTCATAAGTAGTTGCTTCTCTTCCAAACTCTTGAGTTAAATAATCTCTTGCCTCCTTTACTTTCTTTGAAAAGCTATAAACATCATATCCTACTCTTATTTCTCTACTATTACTGACTTCTTTTAGCATCTCCCCTTTAATATAAAGACAAATATAACTAGTTAAATCACTTCCTTTACTTTCATCATAATGAGTTAATGCTTCTTTTAGTCCAATACATCCTGCTTGATAAAGATCATCTATACTAGCATAGCTCTTATATTTATTAGCCATCATATAGATTAATTTATCATACTTTAAGAGTAACTCGTCCATACCTCCTCCTTTCCCCTAAAGAATACTTATATATTTTTTAAAAGACAATCCATTCGACAAAAGTAGAATTTCTTTTTTTTTAAGAACATGTAAAGTCTATATCTTTTAAATAACTAAAAGTTTTATATACTAGCTTTAATTTCATTTTTCCACACTCTTTACTCTTATATAGTTTTAATTCTTTCAAAGGTATGGTTGAACTTACTAAAATCTTATCCCAATCTAAATAATCCAGTTTAATACTATCATAGAAAGTAAATACCTCTTTTCGATATATTCTATTTATCTTTTCTACTCTATCTACTTTATATCCAGCTAAGACTCTATTACTAGTTAATAAAGTATCATTCTTTTTATATTTATATAATTTTCTTCTATACCTATATAATTTTTCTTTTTTTATTAACTTATAATAAGGTAATTCATTATAATCAGTAGTAACTTTTACTTTTTTATTCATTTTTAATTTAGTTAAATAGTTAACTAATCTTATCTTCTTAATTACTACCCCTTTTTCTTTTAACTTTATTTTTCCTTTTAGATAAACATCATCATTTTCTATTAATAAATAGTTATTACTAGAGTTTTCTAATACCATTAATTTTACTTCTAAAATACTATCTTCTATCTTACTTTTATTAAAGTAATAAGTATTGTTATTAGATTTAATATTATTATTATTAAGTTTTATATCTAAAATAGTTATATTACTACTAGTTAGTACTTTTAGATAATTAATTTTTTCTAGTTCTAAATAATGATAGTAAGTTATCTCTTCTTTTAAGTAATCAGGACTATTTATCTCTTTAGTTGTATATTTACTATATTTATCATAGATAAACATATCTGTTTTAGTATCATAGTCTTTTGGTTTACTACTATAGTAATTATTACTAGTTTTCCCTTCTATTCTTAAATAGTATAAATCTTCTTCTTTTATTATTTCTCTTTCTTTAGCAGTAGAAGTATCTGCTATTAGATATGGAGTCTCTACTGTCTCAGCATAGACATTAGTAATAAATAATGATAAAAATAGATAAGTTAGCATAAGTACCTCCTTATCTATATTATTTACATTAAATGAAGTTTTTTATCTATTTCCAACTCTAATAATTAAAAAATAAATATAATGATATTCCAAGTTTATACCAATATATAAAGGCACTATAGATAAAATAAGTTATTAGATACTTTAGTCAATACAAAAAGTTTCTTTTTATACTGAAGTAATCCATAATTTAAATAGAAAAAAGTGTTTCTTTTCAACTAAAGTATTGCACGCATTATTTATTATAAAGATACAAGATATTTACTTACCAATTTTTTAATCTTTTGCTTGAAAGAATAAAGTGAAAATAAAAGAAAATATTATTGCTGAAGTTATTCCTGATGCCGTAAGGTCGAACATACCCATTAATAGTCCTAAGAAACCAAATGTTTCTGCTTTTGCTAATGCTCCATGAATAAGAGAATGTCCAAATGATGTGATTGGTACTAGTGTTCCTCCTCCACAAGTAGCAATGAAGTAATCATAGATTCCAAAAGCATCTAAGGCTGCTCCTACTACTACAAATATACTGGTTATATGGCCAGGAGTAAGTTTAGTATTATCGAGAATAAGTTCTGCTATTAAGCAAATAGTTCCACAGAATAAGAATGAATATAGAAAATACATTTAAATCGCCTCCAAACATACTAAATGTGCTATTGATAAAATTGGTTTCTTTTGATAGACAAAAGTCGGTGAGAATAAAGCTCCTGTTGCTACTAATAATACTCTTTTATATTCACCTTTATTTAAAGAATTTAAAACTTTAGAATAAGCAACTAATGCACTACAAACTGGTCCACTACCACCAGCCATAACTTCTTTTTGCCTATCTAAGTCATACAGTATTGTTCCGCAATCATTATAATTAGAACCTAATGTAATCTTATATTCTTCCTTCATAAAATCTTTTAATATTTCTTTACCATATCTACCTAAGTCACCTGTTAAAATCAAGTCAAAATCTGCTGGTTTATATTTACTCTCTTTAAAATATTCTGCTAAAGTATGTGCCGCTGCCCCTGCCATTGCTGCTCCCATATTTAAAGGATCTTTTTGATTATAATCAACCATTGTACCAATTATTCCTTCTGTTATTTTTACTTTACTAGGTTCATCAGAAAGTAAAATACTTGCTCCACCTGTTGCAGTAAAAGTAGCTGTCTTCGGTTTCGGGGCCCCATACTCTGTCGGATTTCTAAATTGTTTTTCACTGGACATATTATGTGAAGAAGTAGCCGCTATGACATTTTTCACAAAACCACCTTCTATTAGAGAAGATGCTAGTAATATTCCTTCGACACTAGTAGCACAAGCACTATAGATACCGAGAAACGGACTATTCATTTTTAATGATGAATAACAAGAAGAAGTTATTTGATTTAATAAATCACCTGCTATTACTAAGTCAATATTATCCTCTTTTAAATTACTTTTTTTAAGAACTAACTTCAAGCTATCTTCTAGTAATTTTACTTCTGCTTGTTCAAAAGACTTTTCACCACAATATAAATCTTTTCGATATTTTTTATCAAAATAGCTACTAAGAGGTCCTTTTGATTCATAAATTCCTGCTACTGTTGCTGTTTCTTTAACATATACATTTTTAAATCTTAGAATCATTTTAACACCTCGATTCCATAACGAATCATTCCAAATAGCCAAGAAGAAACAATTCCATACAAAATAACAGAACCAGCTAGTTTGAAGATATTACTACCTATTCCATAGATGGGTCCTTCCTTTTTGTAATCAATCGCCGCACTAGTCATTGAATGAGCAAATCCTGTTATAGGGATAATAAGTCCACATTTAGCTTTCTTAACTAAGTTATCAAATACTCCAAGAGCAGTTAATAGTGATGCTAGAAATATTAATGTTACTATCATATAAGTTGAAGCATCACTCCGAGAAATAGATAATATTTTCACATAAAAACAAATAAGTCCTTCCCCAAACATTCCTACTAAGCCACCGATTAAAAATGCGATTAAAGCAAACTTTCCTTTTTCTTCTCTAGGTTTGTGTCTCTCAACTATTATCTGATATTTTTTTTCTTTCATTTTGTTCACCTATTGATAGTATGGCTGTTTTTTTGCTAGATATACAAAAAAATGACCAAAGGTCATTCCTTATTTTATATTTTCAAAACTTTTTTACTAATTTTGATATTTTTAACATTAAACTATCGTCTTTATACATGTAAAAAAGCCATAATTAAATATGACTTTTAATATCTTTTATTTTAAAATGAATGGATCACTTTCTGTACCTTTACCACCTTTAATCATTACATTATTATTTAACATAATAGTAGGTCTAATCATACTAAGACTTGATGCATTAGATTCTGCAACATAACCTTCATTATTAATATAATATACAATAGCAGTATTTTCATTAGTAGCAGTAATTAACCAATAATTACTATCTTTAACTTTTAAATAATTATAGTTCTGACAAGATTTTGAAGTAGTTGTTGTACAATTAGCATCAGTTGAAGCATTCATATAATCACTTGCTGTTAATAAACCAATCATCTGATTATCCATCTTATCAGCACACTCAACTTCTGAAGTATTATTTGTTTCCTTTTTACCTCTTTTTCCAACACATAATGAGTAAGTAGTAAGTTTTTGTTTGTCGGTTTCATCAAGTAATATAAATTTACTTACATTACCATTATAGATATCAAGAAGCGTATCTTTAATACGACTTAATCTATAATCATTTATTCCTGCACTATAACCAAGTTCTGTATTATATCTATCATCCCAAGTATTATAATAATATTCTTCAAATTCTGGTATTAATAATATCTTATTTTCACTAGTAATTTTAATAATTCTGAATAATCCTTTAGATAACTGAACATAGTTATTAACATTATCCCCTCTAAAAACTAATTCACCATTCATCTCATATAAACCATTACCACTAGTAACTGTTTTATTTTCATCTTTTACAGCATTAAATAGCTCTTTAGTTTTATAGCTATTGCCACAATCAAGATATGGTGTGTAAATATATTCATTATTTATTTTTTGAACAACTACGGTACCAGAACATTGTGTATTTTTTCGCATTTTACTAAGGGGTTTCATTAACTTATATTCATCACTTGATAGAGTAGCAGCATCTACTTCACTTTTTTCTCCTTCATTAGCAGGAAGTAAAGCATCTTGTACTTGATAATATTTTATTGCGGCCTTTTTTAACTCAAGTTCCATTTGGTCAAAAGTATAAGTTGTTCCTACTAACATAGTTCCCACTAAAATTATTAAGAAAATAACAATTAAAACAATAGAAATAATTCCCACTATCTTTAATAGTTTCTTACGGGCTTTTTCTTTATCAGATGTTGGAGTAGCACTTACTTTTTTAGTATCTTTTAAATCTTCTTCTGTTCGTATTTTTTTTCCTAAATTATTAAATCTATTAAACATATTTCACCTACTAATCAAAAAAGTCATCAAAGAAATCATCATCAGTATCATTACTATCATCTAAATTAAGATTTGTATTAGGTTTAATTTCAGCTCTCGGTGCAGTTACTGTTCTTGTTTCTTCTACTTTCTTGCTCTCCATCTTTTCTTTTTCTTTTGCTAAAGCTTCTTCTTTTTCAAGTTCTGCTATTTTAGCATCTATCTTTTTAACCAATTCATCTACATCAAAGCTTGGCATAGGTGGTTCTTTCTTACTAGGCTCTAAAGCTTGATTAATTGGCATCTTCTGAGGGGGATCCATATTAAATGGATTTGGTGCTGGTTTATTTGCATTAGCAAATAGGTTTGGTGGTACAAATGATGGAACATTTCCTCCATCACTTGGAGCACCTATATCTGCTGAATTCATCATCTCAAGTAGTTTTTTCTTCTTTTGTTCTTTGACAAATGTTTTAATATCAAAAGTGTGAACAGGTATTTTTTCTCTTTCTACAAATACAGCTTTTGGATAAGTTTTTCCCCAATCAATTTTAAAGTCTGGAGTCATTTTAGTTTTAAATGGTTGTTTACGCATACGAAGAATAATCGTTTCAAATTGTTTCATTCTTTGTAAATCTGATACTGTAACAAGTGGAGTTGATGCAGTCTTATCATCTTTTTTACTCTTAACTTCACCACACATCTTAGAAATTTCTTCAAGGGCAGCAATTTCTGCTGATATTAAGTAAATAATATTACCACAGTTACCACGAATAGTTTCAGCTTCTTCTTTACCATATACTTGATTTAACTGTGCATAGTTTTGAATAATCATAGTAAAACGCATATGTCTTGAACGTGCTGCTGTAATCATTGTTGTCATATCTTTTAGTTTAGGCATATTAGCAAACTCATCTAATAAGAAATTAGTTCTAACTGGTAAAGCTCCACCATTAGCTTGAGCAACATCAATAAGTGTTTCATAACATTGTTTCAAAAGAATAGTAACTAATGGATGGTAAGTAGTTTTTTCATCTTGAATAACAATAAACAAAGCAGTTTTTCTCTTACCAATTCCTGCTAAATCTATATCACTATGGCTTAACATTTCTGATAAGTTTTCACGAGAAGCAAATAGTTTTATCTTTTGTCTAAATACTGATAAAATACTTCCTTTTGTTTCTGTTGGAGCAGATATGGTACTAGAAGCATTAATTGCTGCAGCACTAGCCGGATCTTTAGCATCAAAGTATTCTTTGATATAGGTACTAGCACCAAACTTCTCTTCACCAACTGTCGTCATTAAACTAACACTATTAAGGTTAATTTCATCTTCTTGAGCATCTTCAAATAAACCCAAAACTACTCCCGAAAAATAATCAGCACTTGTCTTTTCCCAGAAAGGATCAGCATTTGCATTAGATGAATCATATAATATATTTAAAGCTAAATCATCAAGTAACTCTATTGCCTTATCTTGATTACCTGACTTATACATATGATACGGTAATGTCAAAGGATTCCAACCACTACCAGATTGTGGATTACGAAAGTTCAATACTTGCACATCATAACCTTTTTCTCGTAACATAGAAGCAGTACTTTCGTAAATTTCACCCTTAGGGTCAGTAATAATCATAGATTCACCATTCTTAGCAAGTAGTTTTACTGTCGGCTTGATAACTGTTTGCGTCTTACCAGAACCAGTAGCACCAATTACCAAGGTATGATATTCACTATTATCTACCCAAGCAACATCATCTTTTAAGATAAGAGGAACCCCACCAGCTGTAGCTGTATCAGCTTTCAAAGAAACTTCTTTTAACTCCTGTTGAAGCTCTTTATCTTTCGCCCATCTTGAATATCCTTTATCTTTCTTTTCTGTAGTTATTCCAAAACCTTTTTCCATCTCAAAGAAATATGATTTAACACTTAAAAGCATTCCAACTAAAGCAACAAGATAAATTAAAAGTGTCATCCACAAAAACTCTGGGGCAAAAGCAGGAAATGGGTTAAAACCACTAAATACTCCTTGCGTTGCAAAAGTATGTAAATTAACAATTCCTATTGCTATTATATATAATAAGAAAACAGCAAAGACACAAAATATAATTAAGTCATCTTTATCTGCACGAAATTTTAATTTCATCTAAAGTCCTTCTTTCTTTTTGAAACATATTATATATTAAAAGATTAAATTATTCAATCTGTTTTATTACATGATTTAACTTTAATATAATCTCCTTTTTTTAATTGATACATTTCAATACAATCTTTTCTATTACTATAATAACCACAACCAGTTATTATAGAATATTTACCTTTTCCTGTTAAATCTACTAAATAAGCAACATAATCTTTACACATACTATATAACTTATCATAAGTATTTATTTCCTTCTTTATTATACTTATTTTATCATCTTTTACTACAAAAATAAAATTAAATAAATCTTTAGCATACTCTGTCGTAAAAGCATTAGAAACAATAATTATTTTTTCAAGTTTACCATCACTATCTAAATCAAAATTAATAACATTTTCACTAGTAAATGATAAAGCATTAATATTATTATCCTCTAAGACTTTTCTTATATATTTTTCATCTTCTTCTGATACATCTTCTAAAAGATAATCACCATAACTGTATTTTTGATTAGTTTTAATAGCAAAGATATCAACACCTTCTTGTTTAATTGGATTTCTATCTTTATCAAAAATATACCATCTATCATTATATAAAAGATAATGATTACCTAAAAAGCTCCCATCTTGATAAATATCAAACTCTTGCCAGTTATACTGGTTAGTTTTTGTCATATCTTTCCATTTACCATCTTCATAATACCACTTAGCTGACTTATTGACAATCAGTGAAGTTTTATTATGTTTATCTTTATAGCTAGGATATAGAAAAAAGATAAACATCAAAATCAAATAAACAATTAGAAGGAAAAATATAACATAATATCTAAATTTCTTTTCTTTCATATATTACATCTCCCTCCTAACTTTTCTTAAAACAATCAATTCTAGATGTTCTATTCCAATCATATTGCTTCCATAAATCAGTGGCTTTACTTCCTGGATCCATCATTTTAACACCATCATTACTAACACTATCAACTGCAACCCAGTGTTGACCTTGACCACCTTTAACTTCTAATACACAGTAAGTATTAGCTTGAGATGCTTTTTCTTTAATAGTCTTTAACTTTTCAGTTTTAGTAAGACCAGATAAACTAGTAGTACCAGAATAGCTAAATGAAGGAGCTACAGATGAAACTTTATACCATTGTAAATTTCCACCTGAATCAAAGCCACCAACTTTATTCATAGCTTCTACAAAAGTACCAGGATTAAAGTTTGCTTTTAAATCACTGTTAGTAATACTATCAACTGCTCCACTCTTAGCAATTAACATAGAAATACTAGTAGCAAGACAACCAATCTTACCAATAGAACGATCTTGGTCAGTTCCACCACCTAGTACTATACTACTCCACTGAGAGTCTGTCTGTTTCCAAGCAACATAATTACCACTAGCTGCACTACTAGAAGAATCAACACAATTACTTTCACTGATAGAAGCTACACCTGGATAATGCTTCATAATTATTTCTGTATAGTCCATTCCCTGCTTAGCCATACTAATCCAAGCATTCTGGTCAGTATTTAAAAAGTTAGTTTGATAAAGATTACCAGAACTATCTAAAGCAACTTTACCAGCTACTTCAGCAGCCCATTGTCTTTGGGGGGCATCAGCAGGTAAAGGATCAAAGTGTTTAGTAGAAGCAGTATCTGTACCACTATGCATTACAAGATTTTGATTACTACTAGAACCATTAACACTACAACCTCTATCCGGATCACAATAAACCTGATCAGTAACACAGTTAGATATTTGTAAAATCCATTGACCATTTTCTTCATAAAGTTTTCTTCCACCTGTATTACCAGAAGCATCTGGAACAGCAAGAGCAAAACTTCTAGCAGCAATTACTTGTGTTTTAAAAGCCTGTTCTGGTGATGATTCACCAATTTCAGCATAAGCAACACCAAGAGCATACTTTTCAAGTGGAACAAGTTCTTCCCCTTCAATCGGTACACCATAAGTTCCATCACAAATACCACCAGCAGACATAAGTCTAACCATAATATTAGTAGCATTAATAGAACGATTCTTTATTCCTGTACCATATTGTTCTGCATTAATACCTGGAAAATTATAAGTACACACCGCACCTGTTACACCATTAGCAGTGTTATTATTATTCTTTTTAGTTTCATCATCGTAGTATTTCAATAATTCAAACATATCATCAACGTATTGTTTATACACTTGTTCTGTTTTACCAGGAATCTTACTTGGAAAATAATTATTAATCAAATTATTCTTAAATGTGTCTTCACTAAATGAATTATTCTCATCAAACATTAAATTTGCTATTTCTTCAATTTTAGATTTTGTCATTTTTTTATAAGAATAACCTTTTCCATAAGTTGAAAGAATAGCATAAACTGCTCCAATATATTTAGCTTCAAAACTCTTACCATCGCTAGAATATTCAGATTGGACTTCTTTTACTCGCTCTTGAAATTTTTCTTCAGCTTCGCTAGTCTTATAATCTTTATTACCATCAGCTATACCTATAGGAGAAATACTACCTACTGAAATTAATGGAGAAATTATAATAGCAAATAGCAAGAGAAAAAAGAACATTGCAGCAATAACTATTAGAACAATTTTTAACATTGGCGACATTTTTAGGAAACCTTTTGATAAAAAAGAAAAGACTCCACCATTACTATTTTTCTTTCTTCCACCTGTTAAACTAGATAACCCACCTGATGCTTCTTCATTTTCATCATCATTATCATCAGATTCGTTTCTATCTAAAAGACTCTTTCTACGTGGTAACAAAGGAGGTCGATTAAAACCATTGTCAGCCTTTGGAATACCACCAGTATTACGATTATTATTAGTAGTGCTACCTGGTGGTAATTGGGGTCCTTTATTAGCTCTAATATTATTTAAGGCATTATTAGCTTTGTTACTTAAATCTGCTAGTTTCTTAGCTTGACCTACGCCAGGAATATAATTAGCAGCTTTATCAATAGCTTTATTTTTAAGATCATCTTTAAAGGATGAATTAGGTTTTCTATTTAAACTATCTTGAAAAGAAGATGATGAGTGAGCAGGAGCTCTACCTCCACCACTTGGTTCTCTTCTTTGAAAAGTACCAGTAGAATGTGTATCATTAAGAAAAGATGAACCATTCTGACTACCACCTGGAACACCTTGCTTAGGATTTTGAACATTTCTATTATTTCCTAAATTATTTTGTCCATTATTATTTTGGTTCATCTCTTCTTCACCACCTAACTACATCTAAAATCCGCCACCATCACCAAATGATTCTAATTCTTCTTTAGTAACAACAACATTTATTCTCATACGTCTATTTCCACAGACAAACAAAGCTTCACCTTGCGAGTATCTTTTAATACTATCTCGTTCATTGTCATTTAAATCAATTAATAGTGATAAATCATCAACAGCTTGTTTTTTTAATCCCATAACAAGATAATATGATGAGTTATCAAAAATAGCTTTACCTTGTGTAATAACTGCAGGATCTGAAAAATCACTTGGTTGTTGAGTAATAATTATTGTACCAGTATTATATTTTCTAGCACGACGCTGTACTTGCGCTAAGAAATCAGCTCCTAGTTCATTATTAGCACCTAATAATACGTGAGCTTCATCAACCATCAATATAGTATTTACACTAGTATCAAGACATAATCCCCAAGCAAAACGTAATATATTGAAGAACAATGCGTTCTTAGTATTTCCTTCTGAGTTCATTAATTCTTTAATATTAAATACCATAAAGTCACTATCTTTACGAATAGTTGTTTTTCCATCAAAGTAGAATTTAAGTTCTGTAACTAATGGTTTAACTTTTAATTGTAATCTTTGTAAAATATCTTTCTCATGAGTTTGTTCAGGCATTGATAAAATACGTCCTTTAATAGTAGCATAAACATCTGTAAATGTCGGATAATCATTACTAGTAAAGTGAGAAAAATCTGTATCAAAATCAATACCAAATCGTTTATAAGTATCTTGAACCACTTCACTAAACATAGTAAGTACATCTTCAGTAATTGATGGATCATAATATCTCATAAAAGCTTTTAAAGATTGTAAAGTTCTTGTTAAAACAGTATAACCAAGTCCTTGTTTAATTTCCTCCTCATCAGCATCAATAATAACTTCAAGGGGATTAATTAATCCAAACTGACCACCTTTACCAATATCAACTGTATCTCCCCCAAAAGTTCTTGTAATTTCTTCAAGTTCATTTTCAGGGTCAATCGCTACTATCTGACAACCATTTCTAATATGGCTTCTAAGTACTAACTTAGCAGCAGTACTCTTACCACTTCCAGAAGTACCAAGTATTATCATATTAGCATTATTTCTATTATTTTCTTTTCTAATTTGATATAAGAATTGGTTAAATAAAATTACACCACCAGAAAAATCTACACCTAATAAAACTGATAATCCTGGATCTTTAATACTATCAAAAATAAAAGGATACATAGCAGCTATTGTTGGAGAAGGAATTGGTGTACCAATTCTTTGTTCAACATCTTGAGATGGAAAAATTGGAATAATACTTTTAAGTACTTTCTCCTGTTCAAAACGAAGAGAAATAGCACGTAACTCCATCGCATCTAAATAGTTTTTAACATTAACTTTCTTAAGTTCAAGTTCTTCTTTCGTATCAGCTGTAATCATAATATGCATTTGGAAATCAAAAATCTTAGATTGACTAGAAGCAAGCATAGAAACGAAATACTCTAAGCTCTCTGCATCCTGTCTTATTTTTTCTTTAGCAGTTTGATCTTTTTCTTGACGATACTTTTCACGTAAATCAGCTACTTGTCTATTAATCATCTTAGACATCATACTAAAAGGAACTGGAAGATGTTTAATAACAATTTTAATTCCACTCATAGATGTCAAAGTTGATAAATAACCAGGTGCTATATATTTAGGATAAGACACTACTGTTAAAATAGTAGCATACTTATCACTTATAAAGAAATCACTTGGATTAAAGTGTAACCCCTTAGGGGCTATTTGACTTTTCAAACTTATACTCATAATGGCATCACCGTCCCAAATTCTGTTGTTTTACCTCCATTTAAGAAGTTATCAAGAATTAATCTTAAATCATCATTACTAACTTGAGAAGCATTAAGTCCACAACTAGCAAGACCATTAATTAAAAGACGAATTCTCTTTTGAAGATTATCAGGATTCTTATCTTTAAACAATATGTAATACTCTGTATCAACAATACTATTATTCATAAAGGTATTACCTTTTTCTATATCCTGCATTATTATCTTACGAATAGCAGGAGATGGTGTATCATTATATAAAAGTTGTAACTGAGACATATATACTGATATATCAACAGGTCGATCTGCTACTACTAGCCAAAATTCAAAATCAATCATATTATAAAAGTTTTTCAAACTGATTAAAACGTTATCTTGTGCTTGCGCATCCAAGATAAAGATATTTCTCGGAGCAATTTTAACTCCAGTTACTTTATTTTTATCACTGCAGACAATCATACCATTTTGAATAGATTCAACTGGTACCCAATCCTCAGTATAAGAGCTACCTATTTTCTTTGCCATCAGTAGCACACCAACCCTTCCATACATATTTTTGTTTATTAGTTACAAAAGCATAACACTCTAAGATTATTGTCAACATATTATGATAATTAGGAACAGGAATAATTAGGAAGGTACAAATAGCTGCTGGAAGTATAACAAGAACGACCTCCATAGTATCATTCATTGGCATACTAACTAACAAGATTAATGTTAGTAGTATACCAACTCCAAATAATATCAAATCGCTACCTCTAAATATTCCTAAAATCAATTCTCCTTTTTTAGTGTTAGCTGGTATTAAATAATTCATTAACTAGTCACACTCCTTTATACATTACGGTCTAGGGCCGCCTCCACCTGGTCCATGACCTCCACCTGGACTTCCACCTATAGAAGGACCTCTCCATTCAATATCATCAAGATTAGAAGGATCACCTTGGGCATATGGATCATATCGTGTTCTTTTACCACCTGCTCTGTATGTTCCACGACGAGCTCCACCAATACCTGAACCACCATATTCATCAATCATTCTCGGATCAACGCCAGCAGTACTTCTAGCTTGAGAAATATTTTTGTAATTCTTTTCGATTTTTCCACCAAGTGTTTGTTCTTGACTTAAAATATTATCAGCTGCTTCAAAATCATCCCAAAGTCTTGCATTATTAACATTTCTACTAAGTTGTTTATAAGCATCTGAAGCTTCAATTGCACTTTGACTTAATCCCTGGCTTCGAGCAGATGAAACATAATTATTTAGTGCCTCACTGGCTTGGGCATAATTAACTGAAGGAGCTTCTGTAATTCCTGCTTGTTTTAATCTTTCATAAGCAAAATCCCTCTTAAGTTGTGCATTATGAATTCTATCCTGTTGAGCATAATGCGCATTTTTAGCCAACTCAGCATTTTCATAACTTAATCCCTTTATATTAAGTTGTCTTTCTCTTGCGTTATATAGTGAGCGATCCATCATACCCCCAAGTATTCCACCACGAGCATCTTTATCCCCAGTTCTAATCTTAGCCATTTGATCACGGTTTTGTGCCCAAGATTGGAATGGCGAAAAAGCTTTACCTTCAGCTGTTGCCTTATTAGCAGCATCAAATCCCTGCATAGCACCTAAACCAAAGCCAGCTAGACCACCGCCACCAATAGCCATAGCAGTTCCACCTAATAAACTTGAAAGTCCAACATTTCCCATTGGTTTTCCTTTGATACCTAATACATCTTTTATAAATTGTGGTGCTTGTTTCATAAAGACAAGAATACCTAAAATAATAAAGATAAAAGCCATTCCAACATAGAAAACTGGAGCATTACTAGCAACATCACCTCCAAAGACATCTAGTCCTGTATCAAGAAGTGATCTTATTAAGAATAGACCAAAATATACAATTGCTAATCTTACAAATAAATCAACATAAGTAGAAATTAAAGATTTAGTCCAATTATCGAAAGCTCCTCCACCTTGCTTAGGTGGATTAATATAGCTGATAATTGGAACAGGTGCTATCAGTCTTAAAACTGCAAGTTTTATTGCACGAACTACTATATCTACTGTAAATCCTGCTATTATTAAAGCCATAATTATCATAAAGACCGCCCCTAAAAAAGGAGTATAAACGAATGCGTATCTATGATCAGATCCACTTCCGCAATCTTCATTTATATGGTCCAAAATAATTTGTGGATCAACATTATCTTCAGCATAATGCGAAGCATTAACTTCATCAGGACAAACAACATTAGGACATGGATCACCTTTATTCTCATTATCACAAATTGGTGCTTCTTCGTCTTTAACATTAATTCTAACAAAAACTTTCAATACAGTTGAAGCCATAGTATTTCCCACATCATCTAAATTATTAACACTTAAACTAGTACTCGAATCTGATGGTACTCCAAGAACTAGTTTTGCTATAATATTTTCAGATAAAATGGTGTCTTGCGTTTTATAAAGAAAGCCAAATAGAATACCATGATCATTAATATATGCATTTAAACTATTAGCTTTGGCATTAGGAATATTAATTGGTATAACAAGTGTAAGCATAAATAATGCCACTACTATCCTTGTAACAACCTTACCAGTACCTTGTTTTTGATCTTTAATAATATCAGGATTAATTATAATATTTAAAATTGTCATAGCAAGTTTAAATATCATAATTATACCAAGTATTAATTGAATTCTTGAATAAAATACTTTTACAACTTCACCTTTAATGATAGTGGCATTAGCTACCATATAGAAAATTTTATATATTGCCCCTAATAATGCTACTCCTATACTATCAAGAAGAGACATAATCATTCTACCACCATCTAGAAAAACATTTGGATTTGTACTACTACTACTCCCCATTCATACCTCACTCCTTTCTATTTTAATCCACAAGTTGGATCACTTATTCCATTGACCAATCCTAATAATAATTGTACTAGGGTTGGAACTAAGAATAAAGCAAGAGCTGCTATTAATCTAATCATTAATCTTGATTGGGCCTTTTTAAAGACATTTTCATCACTAGAAGCCATTGCTTTTATAAAATCAACCGCGCTTAATAAAACAACAAGTATTGGACCTGCTATCTTAATATAATTAAGTAATTTCTGTAAAATCCAACCAAACTTTCCTTCTGACATATCAATAATTTGACTACAACTATTATATTCCTTATTAAGATTATCTAAATTAAATTTATCCTCAAAAGTGTTAACCCCACCATTATCATATTTTTCTTCTTTTGTATTATAAGAAGCATTATCAATCGCATTAGGTTTAGTTGTCTGAATAATTATATTACTCTTATCGCCATTAATCGCTGCAAAATACATTTCAGTATTTTCACATTTTTTACTCCAAAATTTGCTTACAGATGCTTGATCAACCCTAAAGCTAACATTATCCAAAGTTGCAATTTTATCATAATCAAAGACTTTATCATTTCTCGTAGTACTCACTAGTCTTACTTTCTTTACACCGCCTTTTTCTTCAAAACTAACTGTAACTTTTTGACCACTATTTAATACATTTTGAGGTTTTCTAGTACAATAAACTTTATTACCCCCACTATTAGAGTTACCACCAGTATTATTTCCACCTTTTTTTGTGGTAGAAACCGTAATTGATTGATTGCCATCAGAGTCTCTATTACCTTCAGTATAAATTCCAAGTTGTTGATTGCTTACATAGTAAATTATTTGCATATCAGGACAATCATTATACTTTTTAAAAGCTTTATAGAAAGTACCATTTTTCTTAAGTTCCTTTATTATTGTCCCCTCTAGATAAAATGAATCACCTTTTAAAGCGCCAGTTGTTAATCCAACATTCTTATCATTAACATACATATTTTTCTTCGTTATACTTCCATCATCATTGACAGTTACAGAAAAAGTCATTTTTTTCACCTTAGCTAAACCCAATCTAGAAGGATCAGACACTGTATAATTACATGTTCCTAAACTAGCAGCTTCAACTCCACTAGGTGTAAGAAAAATGCCTATCATTATGGCTAGTATCACTGAACTTAAAAGTTTCTTTTTCTTCATAAAAACGCCTCCAAAAGATTATTGTACATAAAAGTCAAACTAATCATAATTATTGTATCAAAAAAAAAAGAAAATAGCAATTTCTAATATTTACTACTTTCCAAAAACTAATTACTACTACCAGCAGCATTCCAACAAGCACGCCAGTCTTCCATACCTGTAACAGCATCTCCTGCCGTAGTTGATACCATTGATAAAACAACGTTAACTAAAGTAACAATAAAGAAAACAGCTACTGCATAAATACAACGTTTGATTAATCTACCTTGTGCTTCTTTAACTTTTTTCTCATCTGATTCTATAACAGCTTTTCCTAAATCAAGTGTACCTAAAACAATTAAGATAATTGGTATACCAATTTGTAAAATAGGAAATACACCTCTACGAATAATTCTTACTAAGAATAACATTCCATGACAAGCTGGATCAGTTACTGGAGCAACGTTTCCTAATATTTGTAAATTTAATAAATCCATATCAATTTCTCCTTCACACCTATTATAATATATAAATTAGTTATTTTTGTCAATTATTAACGTTTGAATAGCCCAAAAATTTTAGTGTCTTCTTTCTCTTCTGTTTTATTTATAAGACCTATCTTTGATAAGAAATCCGTAAGAACATTATTTCTTTCTCGATCATTTAAAGGTGGTAAATTATAAAACACCTTAGTTCTTCCTTCATATTCAAAATCCATAACATCCCTATTAGTTAATAAACTTTGATTTAGTATTATCTTCTTTCCCCTTAACTCATCAAAGATTTTTCTATTTCTTCGCATTAACTTATTAAGTTTAATACTAGAAGGTTCTATCAAATATAAAACATCACCACAAACACCTTCATTAGAAGAATCATTTAAATCAATCAATATAACAGACACATCTTTATGCTTAACTAGTTCAGTCATTAAGTTAGCATCAGTAGTTGATACCATATTCTTATCACCAAAATAAAGAAAATCATGACGATTAATCTCTATTGCTACAACGTCCATATTATAGAACTGTTCAAGCTCTTTTTTTAGCATATATATTAAAGTAGTAGAACCAGCATGATCAGTAATATTTCTAATACCAATGATTTGGTTACCACTCATTACTTTCTCATTAATTGTACTAGACAAAGTATTAAGTTGTTGAATATGAGCAACATCTTTATAAGTATTAGGATGATCAAGACAATACTTAACTCCTTCTAAATTAGTAGTGAAATTGTAAATACCCATTGAAATTATTTTTGATAAATAATTACTAGATGTAGAAATTTCATTATTTGGCAAAACAAGTATAATTTTTTCAGCATCCAAACCTATAGAAATCTTTTGAATATTTGTAACATCATCATAATCTTGAATTGCTGTAACATCAAGAATCATTCTAGCATAAAAGAAGTTCTTAAACATTGAAACTATCTCATCCGCCGTATGAACCCCCTCTACACTTTTCATAACATCTATATCAAGTCGGGATAGCATATCTTTTGCTTCATTTGCAACTATTACATACATACTTTTCCCTCCTTTTATTTGCTCATTGCTTTACATCCATTCTTAGCATATACAGTCTTAGTATCACCATTTACCGATAACATATCAGGTAAACCAGTAAATATTCGGTTAAGAATTGGTATATCCATATTGACATATGTTTTTACACTGTAATAAACCCCACGATAAGATGCATCATCTGAATTAAGTTTATTATTACCAGTATTGTCAGTACATTTGACACAGTAGCCTTCTGAACCATTACAATACCATCCATCAACATTGTTCTTGCTTCTTACCGCTTGTTGTTGAACCGCAGAAAGACCATATCCAGCTCTTTTTACTAAGGCTGTTATTTCACCTTTAGCACCTTTTTCACCTTCAGTAAATCCTTCTTTTTGTTCAATAATATTTATTATTTCATTCTTAACTCGAAAGGCGCGAGTATAATTGACAGAATATGCCATATACCCATTAATCAATAATACAAAAGCTAAAATAATTTGTAATGTAAATACTCCACCAATCGCATCACGCATTCTTTATCACTTCCTTATCCCATATTATCAACTTGGGAATTAACATTCTTATTCCATTGATTTTGAATTTGAGGTTGAATAACTTGTGGCCAAAACCAAGCAAAGAAAGCAGTTATAACACCAATCAAGACAATAGTAACTACTGTCATATTTAATTCTCCTGTAGCCTCTTTCATTTATATCATTCTCCTTTCCTACTATATAAACATTATAACAAACAATCAATGATTTGTAACCTTTTTTCTTTAAAAAGTCATTTTCATTAACGAAATAACTATCAAGAACATAACACTAATACCTGTTACAACTAACATTATCATTGTTTGATTACCCATATGATCAAGTCTTTCTTTATACTTAGTCTCACGAGCTTTTGCCTGTAAATTAGACACTGTCTTAGAAAACATTAATAATCTTTCTTGTTTTCTTTCTTGTCCACCAATACCTAAACGATAAAGTAAACGCATCATTCGCATAGAATCTCTTACTGGATATTCATTAGCAAAATCCATATATGGTTGTATTGATGAATCACCAGCATTAATTTTTTCAATCATAGTTCTAAGTCCTGGTTTAAATAAATCAGGAGCATCTTCAATACTTTTACCAATAGCAACTGGTACTGTATAGTGTTGTATTAAAATTTCAAGTCCCTTTAAGTAATATGGTAACATGACATCAATATTATGCAGATGTTTTTTATAATAGTTTTTAAGTCCAACATATGGATATTTAAAAGCAGCAAAACCAATAACTACTGACAATAAGATATTTAATAGACTTAAAGAATTCATTGAAACAAACATAACTACAAAGATAGTTATAATTCCAAGAATTACTCTTTTTTGAAATAAAACATCACTATCTGCTTTATCACCATACTTTGCCATAACTAAGAAATTGTAATCATCTTCTCTTAAAAGGTCAAAATATTGGGCATTATCTTTAATGAATTTATCTTTATCAATAGTATTATTATAGATTAAAACACCAACTATAAGAACCGCTACTATAACTATTTCCATTTTTACTCAGCCCCCACATTCTCATTATAATATTTTTCACCTTTAATTAGGAAGTATGCATTAAATATTACGATAAAGTGCAATATTACTTGTACATAAGTCTTTTCAATAAGTGCTAAATAATTAGTTCTACCTAGCATATACTGTACTAGCATAACTAGTAAGTATAATATTACTCCATATTGTAAAAATTTCTTATGAAAGTTTGCTCTATCCATTCTATCTCTATATACACTTTCAACTAATGTATCGATATCTAATTGCATATTTTCCAAACTCTCACCAGTATCTCTTGCACCTTCTTTAGTGATTTGTAAGAACAACTGATGCATATTTTTTACAATATAGAATGGATATTTTTCATTCATAAAGTTTATTGCTTCATCTATTGATCCTTGCTCATAAGCCATATCAATCATTGTATTTACATCAGTTAAAACTGGATCTTCTAAAACACCTGAATCTCTTACACCTTCAAGCGATTTAACAAATGACTGCGTTGTTGCAAACTCCATAATAACGTTGGTTGTATAAACTTGAATCTGTTCAAAGACAAATTCACTATACACTCTTTTACAACGTAAATAAGCAAGATATGGAACAGCAGCTATAGCAGCAATTACATAAATTATGCATATTATAACATTGTAAAAGTATAAGTATGATACTACTCCAGCAAAACCTCCTAATATTAGTATTTGCATTAAATACTGTCTTGGAGTGAATTCTTGTCCTAAATCTTTGGCTTTTTCACGAACCATTTTAAAGGAATAAGGAGCAAATTTATCATATACTGTTTGGAATTGTGAGGAGAAAAATTTTGAGACATTTTCTCCTTTATAATTTCTATAGAGTACTACGGTTACTCCAATTATGATTAATAAGAAAAGTTCCATATACTTCCTCCCTTCTACAACACTTCACTAGGAAATGGAATATTTTGTTCTGGAACAGGGCTTACTGATTGAATAGTAGCAACATTTGGTAATGAACTACTAGTTATTTCACTAACTGCTTGGTTAGGAATATTAGGCGTTTGGTTTACTACCCCATTATTATTCATTGGTGTGATATTTTGTATATTTTCTCCAACTTCAGGTACAACTGATATTACCTGAGGTTGAATAAGTTGTTCTTTAGGCATTTCTAGATTAATTGGTTGGAGAACAGGTTGTTCACTATTGTTGTTAACTGAATCTAAAGTAACTGGCTTAACAGCAGGTACATCTTCAGCAGCAGCTGACTCCATTTTTTCTAATTCACTATCTAGATTAACCATTGAATCTTGATTAGTTAGCAAATTATCAATGTTAATATTTTGATTTTCTAAGTATTCTAGTAAGTGTTTACTTGGCATATTCTGAACAGGTTTCTTACCAAAAGTTTTCTGATATAAAACTCGACTTACTGGTTTATTATCTTCATCAACATAAAACTCTACTACTTCATCTACTTCACGATGAAATTTTCCATACTGTTTACTATAATAAGCTTTGATATGAACACCTAATTGAATATAACGATAAATAGTTGTTAAGAATTGATCTACATCAATATCTGTTTCCAAAAGTGAATATAGACGATATGGAATAGCACTTGCTTTATCAGCATGAATTGTTGATAAGATATTGTGTCCTGAAGATATAGAGTTTCTGACTGCAGTAACTGCTTCAGCACTACGTACTTCGGATAGTAGAATCCACTTTGGATTCTGACGCATACAAGTAACTAATACGTCTGTATAACTAGCAACATTATTAGTTTTCATTGCCACTATATCGCGATGGGGAAAAATTTTATCCAAGTGAAGTTCTAGAGTATCTTCAATTGTAATAATTTTCTCATTTTCCTTTGTATGACTTGCTAAATATTTAACAAACTCAGTTTTACCAGAACCAGTTTCACCACTTACAATAATATTGCAGTGACCTTCAACACATTTCATTAAGATATCATGAATATTAGCAGTAAAATAATCTTCTGCTAATAATTTATCCCTAGAAAGTCTTATCTTAGCTGGTGTTTTACGAATAACAGCAGCTATTCCGTTAGTAGCTATTGATTCATGAACAAAGTTAAGACGAAGTTCAGCACTTTCAGCGTCTAGGAATGGTTTAGCATTATTGAATGTTGTTCCCATAACATTAGAACACTGAAAGGCAAGCTTCTCCATAAAAGTATCATTAAGTCCTGCTACTTCTGTTCTTTGTGAACCATAGGTTAAAGAACGAATCCATACTTGACCATGATTACAATACGAAATATCAGTTATATCATCATTATCTAGTAGTGGCTTCAATACCCCAAAATCTAACTTATCAAAAATGGATTCAGTCATTTTATTTCCCTCTTTCTTTAACTATTGTTGAGCAAGATCTGCTTCAGTCATAGCTGTTACTCTATTAATAAAGTTCTTTAAGTCTTCGTTAGATATTTTTACATCTCCTGGATTTTTCTCTAAACTTTCATTAGTTGGTACTGGAATAATCTCAGAATCATATGCTCTTAAATAAGATGCTTTACGTAATAAGATGTGATATTCTTCTGGTACTGCAAAGATTATTTGAGCTGGAGTTCTATTTTCATCAACGTTAGCGAATACGCTTTGTCCATTACTATCATAAACTCCTAAAATCTTAACGTTTTCTAGTAATTTACCTACCATAATCTTATCATTATTTTCAGTAACTGTTTCATTTTCATCTACATGATTCATAACTTTTAGATAAATGTCAATATAGTTACCTGGTACCATAGAGTTACTATATGTACTAGACATATTAACAGTTAAGTTATATAAAACATAATTCTTTGGATAAGATAAGATATTTGTTTTTAATTTTTCTTTACTTACAACACTTCTTTGATAGAATAAACTTCCTTCTGGAATTATAGTATCAATAGCAGCATACATATCTACTACATCTGACTTTCTTGTATAAGCATCACCCTTTAGCATTGCTGGTGGAACTTCAACCGTTCCAATTAACTCATCAGTTATTTGGGTTCCTGGACTGATGGTTTTTAAAGCATAAGGAACAGTTACTGGGTTGATAGAACTTTTTACTCTCCATTCATATCCAAAGTATAGTACTAAGATAGCAAGAGCAACACCTACTACTGTAACTGTATTCTTGTTGGCAAAAAATTTCTTTATTCCTACATTAAAACTATTCATTTTTATCCTTCCCTTCTATTCTTAACTTGCTGATAATAATTTAGTATAAACTTCATCAATCTTACTGTAGTCTAGTTTTCCACTATTGGCAAGTCTTGTCGTTAACTCGTTTGTCTCATAATCAGTTTCCATTATACTAGTAATTTTATTACTTATTTGAATAGTATCATCATTAAATACAACTGATGTAGAAGAATCTACTTTAACGGTAACCTTTGGTGGAGTTTCATTTATGTCATAGAATTTTATATCATAATTTCTAGTGTTAACAACATTTTGAGAGAAGCGGCGAACGAAACTCTCAACAAATTTTTCTTTATCTATTCGATATAGTCCACCGCTCATTCTATAATATCCAATATCTGTAGCATCAATCATAGCTGCTTCAGTTGTTTCTTTTAATAAGTAATAATCAAGTTCATTTCCTGACTGGAAATCTGATGCTATGTTAATTACTCCAAAAGTAAACATTGCTAGCATAATTATTCCGATTATTAACATTGCTCTATTCATACTTATTTACCTCCTTCAGTAGCACAAGTATTAACGCTTGATTGATTATTACAGCCAAGAAGACCACGTTTTACTACGATATTCTTATTTTCATCTAGGAACTTACTACGGTAAACTGTAACACCCCAAACTTTTTCACCTGCTATTTTATTAACACCTGTACCATTATCGGTATCATTATAAGTTTTCTTTTCTTTGTTATATTTTCTTACATTGTTAATATCACTAGTTTTTAAAACTATATGGTAATCAAGATTTTGTGCTTCTTTATCTGTATCGTAAACAGCATCTCCAAGAGTTTCAATTTCTTTAACTAATGATTCTGGATCAATCTTATAACTTTTATTACTTACATTTTTAGCTTTACTACTCCAGTTAAATCTTGGTTCACGATTAGGGAATAAATCAGTTGTATCAACTGAACGTACTTTAGCATTTGATAATGGTGTTTCTACTCCATCATCACAACCTGTTCCAGTACATTTTTTCTCTTTACAATCATCTCCATTACATTCTCCTGTAGTTGGGTTTTTAATTGCAAAGAAACAAGATAAATCAAAGTTCCATTTAAATATTCCATAATCATTAATCTTAGCAGTAATATTTTTCTTAATCTTACTTTCTGCTGGTTTAGCTGTCTTGTTAGTATCATCTAATTTATAGTCATACCAAGCAGTATTAACCTCTTTAGTAGATAAATTTGTACAATAAGCATTTCCAAGAGCAACGAAATAAGGTAATTTATCTTTAGATATTTCTACTTTTGTTTGACCTGTCTTAACATTCATATAGTTTTTAGGGAATGAAATTGTTGTATGATGATCATAGCAAATATTTCCTGCTTTACATCCAGGTGTACCAGAATTTTTACAAGAGTCTTTATCATTACAATAAGTAACTAACTCACTATTATTCTTAGTACTATCTAAGTTAGAACAGTATTCACTACTTTTATTTTCACAACTACCAGTAACACATCTTCCATTAGTATTAATTACCATACTAGTATATCCACCAGCACCACTAGCTGTGATATTCTTACCATTTTGATTAGAAGTATATTTTTCTCCTAAATCTTTACCTGAATTTTTACTAATCTCACTTGTTTGAATAACATAGTTACTCTTTAAAGTTGTACAATCATTAGCAGAAGCTTTACATTTCTTTTGGTCTTCTTTCCATTTTTTAACTTCAGCATCAAAAATCATCTTAGCTTGTTCTTTAGTAACGATATTTTGATCTTTATCATAAGCTTGTACTGTTTGACCTTTATTATTTGTACCATAAGCATTATAACCGTTAACTAGGCCTTGACACATACTAGAAGTTCCACAAGATTCTTGACATTCATTAGCATCACCATTAACACTAATTCGTCTTAAAGCTCCTCCAGCGTTATCTGGGGCATATACATGAATATTACCTGTTCTAGGAAATCTAAATGTACCATTCAACTCACTAAGTGTTAAACTTGTTTTACCAAGGGAAGCAAAATAATGATAGTTAATTTGACTTGGACAGCCACCCTTTGCATGCCATACTTTTTCTCCTTTTTGATTAATTGAATAGTACCCTGCTGTTGGAGTCCAGCCGCCATTAGCATAAGTTCCACCAGGTAGATATTTTTTTGAGTTATAAACATCTTCTGCGCTAACACCTTGTACTGCTAATTCGGCATCTGTATAACATCTAACTTTCCCAACACTTCCACCTATATCAATATAACCAGAAGCTAATTTAGTTGGTTCTATAAATTGATAGTTAGTTTTTAAATTATTAAGATAAGTAACTCCTTCATTCTCACTATCTTTAGTTGTAGTATCTTTCTTTGTATCTGTTGTAGTATTACTTACTTTTTTAGTAGTTGACTTCTTTTCAGTAGTTGTCGTATCTTCTTCTGTTGAACCATATACTTTATTGTAACATTTATTAATACAAGATTGAGTATATTCACCACCATCACACGAATTTACACAGCTATCAAATGATTCATTAGGACCACCTTTATCTGTACCACCAGAGCAATAACTTGGAGCAGTACATCCATAATGTAATACTGGAGCTGGTTTTAAATATTCTGCTTTACAAACTGATTTAGTTTTAATATCTGCTACATAGCTGAAGCACATACCTGATTGAGTAATAACTGGTGGATCCATAGAAACTACTACATCTTCACGACAAGTAACTTTACACCATTGATCACCAGTGTCTTTTTGACCAGTATGTGTATATTTCTGAACAGTTTTACCTGAATCCTTATCATATTTACACATTAATTTAGTTGCTTTAGTTGGATCACTTACTTTAGTAAAATCACCACTAATTGGATCATCAAAACCTGGAGTGATAGTCGTATTTTCTTTTTGTAAATTACTAATTTCATTTAAAGAGTTTTGAATATCATTAAGCTCACCTTGATTAAATTCAAGCCTTCCTCCACCTGATGTAAAGGTTTGGGTAAGTTGCGCACTACAATTTTCAGCTGGTTTAATAGCTGAATTAGTAGTTGCACTAGTATTATCCTTTTTAGAATCATCCTTTGATTTTTTATCTTCAAGTGGTGGAGATACAAAGTTAATTGAAACTACTCCACCTTTTTCATCATACTTAGCAATATCAATTGAAACATTACCATTAGCATCTGGAGTAATCAAATCTTCACCTGCATAAATAGTAACATACTTAATATATTCTGGCTTTATACTGTAAGTTATAATATCACCATTTTTAACATAAGCCCGTTCTCCAACTGTGCTACCACTACCATTTAAATTCAAATATTCTTGAATATAAGTATCAACACTAGGACAAGTATCACTAGCTGACTTGGTAGCTGGTGTCAAAAGAATACAAGCTATTACAATTACACTGAGTAATTTTATTTTCCTATGCTTTATCATTTTTTGTACCTTCCTTCATTCGTTTTTCTATCTTTTCATAATTTTTATTGGTCTTTACTTTAGCTAATTGTTGTTTCTCACCATCACGTAATTCTCTTGCATCTACTTTAAAACTGTAAGAAGTACTACTACCATAGAACCTTGTACAAGTTAAAAGACTTACTTGTTTATCTGTTGCATTGACATCGACATCTATATCATACATACTTTCATTCTTCGCTTGATCGATATATTTGTCTTCCTCTTGTTCAGTATAAGTATCTTTATAAGTTGCTTTTTGATCATCATCAATAAGTGATACTGCATAAATTCTATATAATGACTGTTTGCCATTAACATCAGTATAAGCAATATATTGATTTTCTTTGATAAAATCTAGATAGATAAAACTCATTAATTGTTCAAACCCAGTCATTGTATCATCACCAACTATTGGTTTTCTCGATACATTTCTAATGTTATGGGATACTATACTAGGATGATTAGTTTCATTATCTGGTCTTGAATAAACTTTTCCATAACTGCCATCAACATTTTTATCCATATAGAAACCAGGACTGGTTATAATTATTGGCATATCAATATTAGTACCCTCTACTCTAACCCAACCACCTAGCCTATTACCTTTATTTTTAGCATCATTTATTTCTGTTGTCCTATCAAGCATCTTAAATTTGCTCGTTTTAGGAAGTGATGTTATGAAATAAATAACTGATGCTATAATAAGAATTATCAGTGCTAAGTAGGTTATTTTCTTTTCTTTACTCATCTTTACACCTCACTACTTTCCAATTCTACAAACACTATTTGTACAATCATCAGATTTTACATAAACACTCTTTTTAAGATATGCTTTTAATCTTACTCCTGCTGACTTATTAGTTTCTCTATAATAGAATGGTGTCGTTCCATCAGTTTCAATTAAAGTTTTATTTTCTTCTTCTTTAGATGAATCAATTAACCAATAAGAACTTGCTATTCCTTTTAACTTACCACTAAATATTTCAAATACTGATGGTACAGATAGTCTTACTTTATAAGTTTTTGTTGCATGTTTTCCCTTGTATGTTACATTTTTTGCATATATTGGCACTTCAATATCCTTGCTTACTAGATAACTTGTATCAATATACTTAGATAATTCATTAGAAATTTGATAACCAATATTTCCTTGTTCTTTAGGATTATAAATTTTTACCGAACTTGCAGTGTTATAAGAAATATTAACTCTATCTCCTAGTCCTTCTTCGCCAGTATTTAAGTAATCATCCATTATAATCTCCGTTGTGCCATCATCTTCCTTACCAGCTATTACCCAAGTATAACCTGAATAACTAATCTTTTGCCCTATATCTAATTTATTAACTTTCATATCCCTTTTAGCATTTGTTTCTGCGCCAATAATATAAGGATCATCTTGTTCACCAGTTCCACTTTCTATTTCTATTTCGCTAGATAAAGTAAGAGCTGGTTTAATATTTAATAAGATATTATCTTTATAAGCAGCTGATGAACTGGATTTAATTGACCAAACCTCATTATTTTTAGTAAAGTTATTATACCAAGTTCTTGAAGTACTATTTAAATAGGTATTTTTCTGTTCATTAAAGGTATTATTATAATCTTCAATTGATAAGATTCCTACCTTTTTTAAAGAGGTGTATCTATCACAAGTTGTCTTAGTAATAGTTTCATCAGTTATTACATCATCACACCATTTACTTGATACTATTAATTTTTTACTCTTACTATTTAAAAGATTATAGAAGTATTTATTTAACCACTCATCCATATTACTATCTTCAAATCTACCATTTGAAGCATTATAATCAATATTTGCTAGTGGACTATCACTTACAATTGTTACAGTATTATCTTTATTAACACGAACTATTCTAAAGATCATATTATTAAACATTATGTAATTATCTACTAATGTACCTTTATAATAATTATTTGTTTCTTGGGTAGCCTTTTTTATAGTGTTACTTAGTTTTTTAACTACTCTAACAGTTCTAGTTACAGTTGTTTCATTTTCTAAAGAATCATATGCAGTATAAGTTATTTCATAAGTTCCTATCTTATTAGTGTTGACACTACCTTTGATATAAACATCATCTATTTTCAATTCACCATCAGTTGCATCTCTGACATTGAAAATTCCTGGATCAGTAAAAGTATCACCAATATTAATTGTCATTTTACTTTTGCCATTTAATTTTATTACTGGTCCAGTAGAATCAATATTACTATGTCTAGAACCACATTTTAAGTGAGTGTAATAGGATTTTTCACCACTACTTTCATTTTTTACTTTAACATCACTTTCTCTTATATCACAAAGATTATCCTTTATCTTTAATTCGTCTAAGTATTTCTGTTTAATAAGTGTTTCAAGCGAAACAGTAGAAACCCTTCCAGCTTCTGTTGGTAGATTTCTACTATTTATTTCAAAATATCTTTTCCCTGCTTCACTTAATATTTTTTCATTATGTCTAAAGGCTTGATGTGGATAAAGGAAAAAATTCCATAATATATATAATATGACAAGAACTACGACTACTAAAGTAACTGTCTTTTTTAGTTTTTGTTTATCCATTTTCTTCGTCCTTTCTACTCTTTTATATGATAGACATATTGCTTTTCGTTTATTGTATAAACAAAATCAATCTTTTTAGCATTTTTAAGTTCTGCTGGGACTTTTAAGTAAAGTGCATTATTAGTATAGTCTCTTGGAATAGCGTTTTCACAGTCTATGTTATGTACTTTACCTTTCTTATCTTCATATTTAATTTTAGCATACTTAGTGGAAAAGTCAACAAAAGTTTTAGGGTCAAAGTAATCACTCATATAGTCAATTTGTAAGATTTTTTTATTATGGACTGTAGCTTCATCTTCCATTACACTACAACCAGAAGCATTACATTTATAAGAGTAATAATTAACACTATCTAAGATTTGATATTTAGTAAATTTAAAGTCTTTTTGACCTATTTTCAACACTTGTTTTAGCTTCTTTTCATCTTCTGACTTAACTTTCTGATAATCTTTTACCTTAAGTCTTACTTTTCTTAAAAGGAACGATTTATCAAGTCCTTGATAATATAACATATACCTTCTTTTCCACCATTTACTTTCAACACGATAAATAAGTGCAAACTCCTTTGTCTCATTGTTAGCAAATTCAGTATCATCATACGTATGACCATATTGTGAAAAATAGGTCTGATATTGAGGAGCTCTTTCTCCTTCTCTACTTCTATTCATCAGATGAAATCTATCAGTATACATTGATCTGTTAGTACCTAAATTTTTAACAGCTAGTTTTACAATTACATATGAATATTTTGAATTGTTATCAATTAAATCTCCATTTGATTTACGATTAGTTAAGTAACTATCTTTAACAGTTATTTGATAGAAATTTGATTGGAAGGTATCTCCTTCTTTATAAATACGATGTAAAATAGCAAAATAATAATAGGTATAAGATACAAGATAAACAGCAATAACTGTAAATACAACATTTAGAATAAATTTATGTTCTTGATAAAAGTATTTAAAGTTACGGAGTAATTTATTAAAAGTTCTAATGAAGACGTCTTTATCAAATTCAAAGTTAAGTTCAAATTCTTCTCTATCTTCTTCTTTTATTTCTAAATATTCTTGATCATTTTTAAAGCCAAATCTATTAAGGTCTATACCCAAAGTACGGAGAATCAATAATAAGAAAACACCAAATTGCAAAAAGTAAGCAATAAATAATAGGTCTCTTCCTGCCATTATTCTAGTTATATCTGACGCATCATTATAACCTATGAAGAAACTTCTAATATAAAGCATAGTTATTAGTAAATAGATATAATTCAAAAATGGAAATAGATAAATTTTCCAAGGTTTCTTTTTATGTCTTAATAGAATCATCAAAATAAGAAAAATACCAAGACATAATAAAATGACGAATACTGGTAAAAATCCGACATAGCGAGTAATTGATTCTAGGTCTTTATTATAACTTTCAGTTCTTATAAATTCACTAACAAAAGTACGAAGTACACTTGTCTTATAGAACAAGTAGAAACAAAGTCCTAGTAAGAAAAGGTGAATTCTTTGAAAATATTGAATTAAAAATGCATACGGTTTTCTTAAGACCATGCTATCACGCCCCTTATTATTATTATTTTTAGTATAGCAAAAATATTTTAAGTTGTAAATTATTTACAAATAGTATTTCTGATTGTTATAATTACTGATGAGGTGTAGTAAATGAGAAAAAGAAAAATCATCTTTTTAGTTATATTGATAGGGTGTTTATTCCTTACTGGTTGTAAGAACAGTTTAAATACAGTAAAAGAAATTGATTTTGCTACTTTGCAAAAGAAAATTGAAAATAAGGAAACCTTTATTCTAGAAATTGTACAAACTGGTTGTTCTCATTGTGAAGAATTTTCACCTAGATTTAGAGAGATTTTAAATAAATATGATTTGACTGGTTATTCAATTAATCTTTCTAATTTAACAGAAGAAGAAAGAAACAAGTTATATGAAATAACTGAAGTCTCTGGAACACCTACTGTTTGTTTCTTTAAAAAGGGAAATGAAGAGGTAATGAATAAGATTATTGGAGCTGCCAGTAACAAAGAAATCTACAATAAACTAAAAGATGCCAAATATATAAGTGATTAAGTCTAGGAATAAAACTAGACTTTTTTTTATGTGTTAAATAGATAAATTGTTTTTTAACATTATCATTACATCAAAAAAAGACAAATCAATTAAAAATTGGTGTCTTTTATCTCCTATACATCTAATTCTAAATTTTAATTTCAAATATGACAAATACAATTATCGTTTCTAAAGACTTCTACCCTTGTTTTCTTGTAATTGAGTTGAAACATCTTTCATTTGATCTTCTTCAAGTAGCACATCAGATTGTTTTCCTATAATTCCGTCATTTTTTTCATATACTAAATTATTTTCATTTGCTAATTCTATTTTTTTATCACCAAAAATAACATCAACTATATCTTCTTCTGTAAAATCTTTTCCTAACTTATAGTTAACATAACCATCTTTACCATTTACAAGGTCGTGAAGCATCCACTGACCATTGTCATAAACAAAATTATAGTTATGTCCTTCATTTTTTAAATTTCCTGCTGCCATAATAGTTTCATAGCCAAGAAAAGATGATAAATTTTGATAAAACATTGCATATTCAGTACACATATTAATTACTCCAGTTCCCTTTAATTCATCTAAAGGAATTCCTTGTTCTTTTCCCTCTGTAATAGATTTATATACTTCCTTAAATAATTTATATTCCTTATTTGTTTTTATATCTTCTGGAGTAATAAAATATTGAAAGTTATATATGTCTGAAAAAGAATCTATATTATTAACATATTTCTTTGCTACCGAATATTCAGAAATAAATGCTTGCAATTCTTCTCTTAATTCCGCTCTATTATAGCCACATTCTTTATAAAGATTAATTATGTCACTATATTCATTTTCAGTTTTTTCAAAAAATTTTTTTGCATATCTTATTGGGTATTTATGTTTTATATCAGTACCATTATCTATATAATTTTTAAGAGCTAAAACGAAATCTTCATATACTTTATTACTACCTGGAACTAAATAACTAGGATTAAGAAGATCAGTATTTGCAACTTTTTGTGTTGTTGGAATAAATCCTTCCCATAATATTACTAAATTAGAAGATTTAGTTACTATATGTATCTTATTTGATTGATAACTTTCACTATTCAAGTAATCTAATCTATCACTGACTATTTTCTGTATATCCTTTCCACTTTCTAATTCTGCTATTAACTTTTCTATATACATATAAACCGCCTTTCTCCATAAGAATATCACACATAAATAGATTATTCAATCAGTTAAGATTAAAAATAACTACAAAATAATTCATCAAATGCTTGTCTTGCTTTTAATATTTCATTAAGATTTAAAGAAAAAAATAAGACAGAGTAAAATACCCTGTCAAAATAATCTATTTCTTTTTCTTAGCGTCAAATTTCTTTCTTTCTTCAGTGTTTAATATTTTCTTACGAAGTCTGATATTATTTGGTGTTACTTCAATTAATTCATCAGAATTAATATAATCAAGTGCATACTCCAAGGTAATTGGACGAGGTCTTTTTAATACTACTGTATGATCACTTCCAGCTGCTCTTGTATTAGTTAATTGCTTGCCTTTAGTAACATTAACTGCAAGGTCGTTATCTCTATTGCATTCCCCAATAATCATTCCTTCATAAACTTCACAACCTGGCTCAATAAACATGATACCACGATCTTCTAGATTTCCGATTGAATAAGCTGTAGCTTGTCCACTATCAACTGATACTAAGACACCAAGTTTTCTTTCGCCAATTTCAACACTTTCATAAGGTTCATAAGAAGAAAATGTATGATTTATGATACCATAACCTTTTGTCATTGTCATAAAATCAGTCATAAATCCTAATAGACCACGAGATGGTACTTTATAAGTTAATTTTGATTGATTTTCAAAATTTTCCATATTAAGTAGTTGAGCACCACGTAATCCCAATTGTTCAATTACTGAACCAACGCAGTCTTCTGGTACTTCTATTTGTAAGTCTTCCCAAGGTTCATATTTAACACCATCTATTTCTTTGATAATTACCTTAGGTTTAGATACTTGAAGCTCAAAACCTTCACGACGCATATTTTCAATTAAAATTCCTAAATGTAATTCCCCACGTCCTGATACTAAGAAACTATCGTTAGTAGCTGTCTCTACTTTTAAACTTACATCTTTTTGTGTTTCTTTTAATAATCTTTCTTCTATCTTACGAGCTGTAACTAATTTACCATCACGTCCAACAAATGGTGATGTATTAGCACCAAAAGTCATTTGTAAAGTTGGTTCATCAATATGTAAGATTGGTAATGGCATTACTTGTCCTTGATTACAGATTGTTTCTCCAACGGAAATATCAGCAAGCCCTGCAATAGCAACTATATCACCTGCTTCGGCATGATCTATTTCTATTCTATTATAACCATAGAAACCAAATAGTTTTTGAATACGGAAAGCTTTTGTACTACCATCTAGTCTAACACAGTTTACCATTTCACCTGTATGAATTTCACCATTGTGAACACGACCTATTCCAATTCTTCCTACGAATTCATTATAATCAAGCAATGCTGGTTGAAATTGTAATGGCTTAGTATTATCTCCAGTTGGTGCTGGTATTTCACTAATGATTAAATCAAGTAATGGTTCAAAACCTGATTTTTGAGTAGAAATATCATCACTCAAACTACAAGTTTCATTTAAAGCACTAGCATAAACAACTGGGAATTCTAATTGGCTTTCATCTGCACCTAGTTCTATAAATAAGTCTAATACTTCATCTACTACTTTAGAACAACGAGCACTTGGCTTATCTACTTTGTTAATAACAACGATAGGTTTTACTTTTGCTTCTAAAGCTTTCTTTAGAACAAATCTAGTCTGAGGCATTGCTCCTTCATAAGCATCTACTACTAAAAGCACACCATCAACCATATTCATAATACGTTCAACTTCTCCACCAAAGTCAGCATGCCCTGGTGTATCTAAGATGTTGATACGATAATCTTTATAGTCAAGAGCAGTTGTTTTAGCAAGAATAGTAATTCCACGTTCTTTTTCTATAGCGTTTGAATCCATTGAAACATTGCTTACGTCTTCATTATCTCTAAACATTCCTGATGTTTTTAAAATTCCATCAACAAGGGTTGTTTTACCATGGTCAACGTGAGCAATAATTGCTATATTTCTCTTTTTCATATATATCACACTCCAAAATACGTTCTAAATTATAACATAATTTTTCAATAATTACTAGCGATTATACTAAAATAGTACTGATTTTTTTAATCAGTACTATTTGGTATCTCAATTATTAATTATTTTGTACCATTTATTTGACTCATTACTTCATCAGCAAAGTTTTCTTCTTTTTTCTCAATTCCTTCACCTACAGCATAACGAATCATTGAAATGATTGAACCACCATTGTTTTTAACAAATGTACCTACATTTACACTTGAGTCTTTAATAAATTCTTGTTCTTCAAGACAAATTTCTTTATAGAATTTGTTAAGTCTTCCAATTACCATTTTTTCTGCTATATCAGCTGGTTTACCTTCATTCATAACTTGTTCTTTAATTACTTTGCTTTCATGATCAACCATATCAGCTGGTACATCACCTCTAGTAGCACAAACTGGTGCCATAGCAGCAACATGCATAGCAACATCTTTTGCTACTTCTTCGCTTGTATTAGCAAGTACTACTAATGCTCCAATTTTACCACCCATGTGTAAATAACTTCCAAATACTTCATTATCGTTTTTTGTAACTAGTTCATGGCGACGGAAAGATAACTTTTCACCAATCTTTGCTGTTAAAGCAACTAATTTAGTTTCAATCGTTTCTCCATTATCAGCGAATGCTAATACTTCTTCATGAGTTTTTAAATTGTTAGTTAAAATTGTATTAGCTAAATAATCAACAAAGTTTGTAAATTCTTCATTCTTAGCAACGAAATCTGTCTCTGAATTAACTTCTAAAATAACTGCTTTATTACCATCAGTAACTATCTTGCAAAGTCCTTCAGCTGCTACACGACTAGCTTTCTTTTCAGCCTTGCTAATTCCCTTTTCTCTTAACCAATCAATAGCTTCTGTCATACTACCATTAGTAGCTTCTAGTGCTTTCTTGCAATCAAGCATTCCAGCACCAGTTTTATCCCTTAGTTCTTTTACATCACTTGCTTTAAACATAATAAATTCCTCTTTCTATAGTAATTAATTGATTATTAAGCTGCTAATTTTTCGATAATTTCAGCTTTTTTAAGTCCAGCTACAGAAATATTTTTTTCTTTAGCTAAATCTTTTAATTCTGCTACTGTCATTTTATCATAATCTACAGATTCAGTTTTTACTTCTTCTTGTTTTTCTTCTTTTGCTTCTGTTTTTACTTGACCAGTTTTTTCAGCTGTCTTTTCTTTTCTTTTAGCTTCTTTTGCTTTATCATCTTCAGAAATATAATCAATTACTTCATTACCATTAGCTTCTGCAATAGCATTAGTTAAAGCTCCAATTACTAATTTTACTGAACGAACAGCATCATCATTTCCAGGAATTACATAATCAACCATATCAGGATCACAATTAGTATCTACAATACCAAACACTGGGATTCCTAAAATTCTTGCTTCTTTAATAGCAATTTCTTCTTTTCTTGGATCTACGATAATTAAAGCATCAGGAATTTTCTTCATATCACGAATACCACGTAAGTTCTTATTTAACTTTTCATATTCTTTTCTAAGTCCTGCTACTTCTTTCTTAGGAAGTAAATCAAATGTTCCATCAGCTTCCATTTTTTCGATTTCTTCCATTCTTCTAATTCTTGATTTAATTGTTTTGAAGTTTGTTAAAGTTCCACCTAACCAACGTTCATTAATGAAATACATATTTGTACGAGTAGCATTTTCCTCAGCTGCTTCTTGAGCTTGTTTCTTTGTACCTACAAATAAAATCTTTCCATCATTTTCAGCTATTGTTTTTAATGCTTCATAAGCTTTTTCCATACATTTAGCTGTTTTTTGTAAATCGATAATATAAATATCATCTCTTGTAGTATAGATGTATTCCTTCATCTTAGGATTCCATCTTCTTTTTTGGTGTCCAAAATGAACACCTGCTTCTAATAAATAATTCATTGATACAACTGTCATATTAATTTCTCCTTTTCGTTTTCATTATCTTCTATTTTGTTCTAAAGACTACCACCACTTCTGGCACTAGGCAATCTAATTCCAAAATATGTTTATTTATTTAATTCTGCAATGATTTCAGCTTTTTTAAGTCCTGTTACAGAAATATTCTTTTCTTTTGCAATTTCTTTTAATTCTGCTACTGTCATTTTATCATAATCTACAGATTCAGTTTTTACTTCTTCTTTCTTAGCTGTTGTTTTTGTAGCAGCTACTTTCTTTTCTCCTTTAGCAACATTAACTAATTCTGTAAATGCTTTAGGATCATTAATAGCTATTTCTGATAACATTTTACGATTAACTTCGATACCGTTTTTAGTTAATCCGTTAATGAATTTTGAATAACTAATATCATTTAGGCGACATGCTGCATTGATACGAGTAATCCAAAGCTTTCTAAATTCTCTTTTCTTTTGTTTTCTATCACGGAAAGCATATTGTCCTGAATGCATTAATTGTTCTTTAGCTGTCTTATATAATCTATGCTTACTTCCAAAATATCCTTTTGCCTGTTTTAATACTTTTTTATGACGAGCTTTTGTTGTTGCTCCATTCTTTACTCTTGCCATACTTTCTCCTCCTTCATTTCATTTTAAAGAACATTCTTTAAACGATTTTGATCTGCTTTACTTAAGTTAGATCCTTTTCTATTTTTACGATTTGCACTAGTTGGTTTATAACCAGTATTGTGACGACTTCCTGGACGTCCAATTTTAATATCATTTTTACGTTTTTTGACTACTTTTGCTGTTCCCTTATGTGTTTTAATCTTTGGCATAATTTATTCCTCCTACTTATCTTTTTTTGGTACTAACATCATCGTCATATTACGACCGTCTAATTTTGCACTTTCTGCTACTTCAGCAAATTCACTTGCTCTTTCAGCAAAACGTTCTAAGACTTCTTTACCAAGTTCAGTATGTGCCATTTGTCTACCTTTAAAACGAATACTAAGTTTTACCTTATCTCCTTTTTTTAGGTATTTAATAGCATTTCTTAATTTTGTTTCGAAATCTCCAACATCTATTACTGGTGACAAACGAAACTCTTTTAACTCTGCTTGACTAGCTCTTTGTTTTTTTAAAGCATCTTTTTCTTTCTTTTGTCTTTCATAGCGATACTTATTATAATCCATAACTTTGCAAACAGGTGGATTTCCATTTGGATTCATAAGTACTAAATCAAGATTGGCATAATTAGCTAATGTTCTAGCATCATTTATTGATTTAATTCCTACTTGTTCTCCATTTGGTCCAATAACTAATACTTCCTTGGCTCTAATCTCTTCATTAATCATTAGACTGTTCTTATCCTTTGCGATAATTAACACCTCCATAAATTAAGAAAAGTGGATAAATATTTATCCACTTAAAAACCCATATACTCTTATAAAGAAATATGTTGGCTTTTGACCTATCGCCTCTAAAGGGCTAATCAGGTGGATAAAACATCTCTTTCCTTTTCTTTAACTGCTAATATTATATGCAATAAAAGTTAAAAAGTCAAACAAAATCGTAAAAAATGTTTGACTTTTTGTGATTATACTACTTTATTTTACTTGTTTCATCTGATTTTTCTGGTACAATACCAAGTTCTTTGTAAAATTCATCTAGTTTTTCTACTGTATCGCCTAACATATCAATTATTGGTAAACCATCTCTAAATAGTGATAGTTCAAAATAAGCACTTTCTTCTCCAGTTATTATTTCGCTAATCTTTGGATAAACACTTTTGATATATTCTTCTTGATTAGAAAGCGCTTCACTACTAAGTGCTATTACATAAGTGATAGAACGATTACCTCTATTAGTTACACAACTATTATTTTGAATAAGTGAAAATCCTTGCTTAGTTAAATTACCTAATTGAGAATAATAATACTGATTATAATCATAGTTAACTTTATTATCTTTCCACCAATTACTAGTAAGAATTTCTTCCTCAAAACATTTTTCATGTCTTTCATGAGTAATTTCTATTTCTTTTGGTATCATTAAGCAATGACCAAAAGAATGAGCTATTCCATCTGGTTCTATAATAATACCCTTTACTTTATCTATATCAATCACTAATTTCACCCCTACTATTATCTGCTTTTTCCTTTTGTATTTTCAAAAGAAATGCCAAGTTGTTCATAAAATTCATCTACATCGTAAATAGGATCATTAAGAGTTTCTTCTCCATTGTCATAAATCATTCCTTCTACATAACATGGTTCAGGCACATCCTGTACATCTTTTATAATGGGATAAATATTTTTAAAATAAGTACCAATATTAGGTATTGAATCTTTAGCAACTTGTATACTATAACAATAATAGTTAGAACCACTAGGATTAACCATGCTATGATTTATAATAAAAGAAAAACCAAGTTTAGTCATATCAGGTATTTGGCTAAACAACGTTTCATTTTCTTTATAAGAATAATCATATTTCTTAAACCAATCTTTAGTTAATACTTCTCTTTTAAAACTAGGATCATGAGTTTCATCATCACTAATATCTAAAGTCATTCGACATTTTCCAAATGAATGAGCTATTCCATTTGGTTCTATTACTACTCCTTTTACTTTATCAATCATACTATAACCTCCCCTTTATTTTTATGATTCATTGCTTCTTTTATAAACTTTTCAAATATTCTAACTGAATTTATATCAGTATCTAGCATTAATTCTGGATGCCATTGAACTCCAATACAAAATGGATAGTTTTTAAGTTCTATACCTTCAATGACACCATCTTCTGAAAAAGCCACTGTATTAAAGTTATCATTTTTTAAAGTTTCTTTAGAATGAAAACTATTAACAGCTATTTCTTCTTTACCAATAATTTCATAAAATTTACTATTTTTATTGATTAAGACCTTATGAACTGGTTTAGCTTCTTCTTCTCTTACCCAAATAGTACTATGGAGTTCTTTATTCTCTACTTCTTTTAAGATAAACTCTTTCTTTTGATAATTACTTAAAAGTTGCATTCCAAGACATACTCCTAATACTGGTATTTTTCTTTTAAGAGCTTCTTCTAAGATAAAGAAGTCATAAGGACTTATTTTACTTCCACCTGGAATAAAAAGTCCATCACACATATTTAACCAGTACAATGCAAGACATTTTTCTTCTTCTGTTGGAGAAACATAATCATGATACTTTGTATCATAATACTCCATATTTTGCATTGGACATAAAAGAAGAGGATTACCACCCATCTTTAAAATGGCACATCTTGTACTATCAAAAACATAATTTAAATTTCTACCCCTTTGATTAGTATCATATCTTGTAAGTATTCCAATTACTGGTTTCATTAAAAACTAACTCTTTCCCTAATATAATTTTCTAACTCATCAAGTTTTACCACTTCTTGCTCCATTGTATCTCTATCTCTTACTGTTACAGTATTATTATTAATTGTTTCATCATCAACTGTAATAGAAAATGGCGTACCGATAGCATCATTTCGACGATACCTTTTACCAATACTTCCTGCTTCATCATAACTACAAGAAAAACTACTAGCAAGTTTTTTAAATACTTCATGTGCCTTTTCACTATGATATTTTTTAGCTAGAGGTAAAACTGCTACTTTATATGGTGCTAAATATGGATGAAGATGTAATACTTCTCTTGTTTCATTATTTTCAAGTTGTTCTACATCATAAGCATCACATAATATTGTTAAAAACAATCTGTCAACGCCAACACTTGGTTCAATAACATAAGGAATATACTTTTCATTTGTTTCTGGGTCTAAATAAGCTTGACTTACTCCAGACACTTCTTGATGACGAGATAAATCATAATCAGTACGTGATGCTATGCCCCACAATTCTCCAAAACCAAATGGAAATTTGTATTCAATATCAGTAGTTGCATTACTATAAAATGACAATTCTTCTTTAGAATGATCCCTTAATCTTAAATTCTCACTTTTTACTCCTAATGATAATAAAAAGTTATAACAATAATCTTTATAGTATTTATGCCATTTCAACTCTTCACCTGGCTTACAGAAAAATTCCATTTCCATTTGCTCAAATTCACGAACACGAAAAATAAAGTTACCTGGAGTAATTTCATTTCTAAAACTTTTCCCTACTTGGCCAATACCAAATGGTACTTTAAGACGCATACTTCTTTGAACATTTAAAAAATCTACAAATATGCCTTGAGCTGTTTCTGGTCTTAAATAGATTGTACTTTTAGCATCTTCTGTTACACCTTGAAATGTCTTAAACATAAGATTAAATTCTCTTATATCAGTATAATCAAGGGCTCCACAATTAGGACAAGTTACATTATGTTCTCTTATATAATCCATTAATTCTTCATGATTCATTCCTCCAGCATCTTCTATCCCATCAGCTTCTACTAATTTATCAGCTCTATGTCTCATTTTACATTTTTTACAATCAATTAACGGATCTGAAAAAGTAGCAATATGTCCAGATGCTTCCCAAGTCTTTGGATTCATTAAAATAGCACTATCAAGTCCTACACAATTTATATCTTCTTGAATAAATTTCTTAGTCCAAGCATTTTTTATATTATTTTTAAGTAGAAATCCTAAAGAACCATAATCCCAGGTATTAGCAAGTCCACCATATATTTCACTTCCTTGAAATACATAACCATATTGTTTACAAAAAGCTACTAGCTTTTCCATTGTCAATTTTTCCATAAACTTCCTCTTTTCTTTTTTATATATTATAGTTGTTTTTTTTATTCTAAACAAGTTAATCTTTAGCATTATTATATACAGTTAATTATTTTCTTAATCTTCTATCTAAGAAACTTAGGTAAAAAAATAATTATTCCTATAATACTAGCAAAAATAGCCGCAATCAAAACGGCACCAGCCGCAGCATCTTTTGCAAATTTTGCTTTCTTATCTTTCTTTAACGTTACTAAATCAACAGTATTCTCAATAGCAGTATTAATCAGTTCTAAACTAAATACTAAAGCAAATAATAATAAACATACTACCCATTCTATTACTGATAGTCTAACATATATACCCGCTATTATTACTAGAGTAGATACTAAAAAATGAATAAACATATTTCTTTCTTTTTTTAAAGTAGCAACAATTCCTTCTATTGCATATTTGAAAGAAAAAGTCAATTCTGTTTTATCTTCTCTTTCTTTGATAAAGTTACTTTCATAAAGCATTAATAGCGCAAATAAATAAGCAAGTCCTAAAGTTATACCACCTAAAACATCTGTTAAATAATGGACACCTAATATCAATCTACTAAGTGGGATAGTTATTATTAGAAAAATTAGTATTCCAATCTTTAACTTTCGATATTTAACATTTTTATCTTTTAAAAGAAGATAAAGTAAAAATCCATAGAAGGAAACTGCTAAAAATGAGTGTCCTGATGGAAAACTATAATCTTTCAAAGTCATTTGTCCCATAATAGGTCTATCTCGGAGAAAAATGTTTTTAGTAAGAAAAACCACTAGGCCACTTCCTACTAAATCAAAAAAAAGAAATATTCTTTTCTTATTAGAATTCAAAAAGAACAATAGAAAAAATAAAATTATTATTAAGCCTTTAAAGGAAGCAATAAATGATATTAAAGTTGCTAGTGATAATAAGAAATTATTTTTTATTGAGATAAGTGAATAGTAAAGTAATAAATCTTCACGTGCGGTTGCTCCTAATAACACTGAAGTTGCTATTAAAATAAAAGCAAATAAGGCAATAATTATATAATTTTTCAAATGATATTTCATAGTAATCTACTCCTTTAACATAGCTAGTGTTGTCTTTAAGGTTTTGCGACTTTTTAAATAGATGCCTGTATATCTATCATAATATTCTTCTAAAAAGCGATATATTTCTTTGTTAGTTTCTTCTGATACTGATATTTTAGTAATTTTATTTATATCTATATGGACATACATTCTTATTAATTTAATTGTTTTCTCACTATTATAACCTCTATTTTGATAACAACAGTTACAAACAAATCCACCTAAAGTTGCATCTAGAGCAACAATATTTGTCTTATTACCACACGATGAACATTCGTCAAGAATAGGTGCAACTCCAAGAAATGTCAAGTATTTTAACTGAACTATATTAGTAATCGTCTCGGGGCTTAAGCCATTTTCTATTTTATGTAAAGCGCTAATCAAAATAGGCATTATTTCTCTACTATCACTTTGGCTAACCACTTGATTAGTTAAATCTAGTAACAAAGTTGCATAACTAATACTCTCTAAATCCATCATTATTTTTGGATAAGCATTAATAACATCTATGCTAGTTAAAGTAGAGATGCCATTTTCTCTATAATAAAAATGAAAAGTGCCATAAAGGAGTTTTCTACTTACTCCTCTTAATTTACTTTTCAAGTTACGACAACCTTTTGATAAGATACTGATAAGACCATATTCTTCCGTTAACACTTTTAAGATTTTACTCGAATCACTATAGTTAACTTCTTTAAGAATTATTCCCTTCGTATCTACTATTTTCATCTTTACCACTTTCCTCTAATCTTTTATTAAGAAGAAAATACCTAATATCCCCTGTTTCTTTAAATATTTCCCAAGTTAATTTATCCACTATATCACCTATTATTAATATGGTTGAAAGAAACTTTTTTTATTCATTTTCAAAGCCAAATTCTTTTAAATATTTTTCTTCTTCTTTCCAGTTTTCTATTACTTTTACATAAGTTTCTAGATAAACTTTTTTACCCATAAATTTTTCCATCTCATATCTTGCTGATGTACCTATTTTCTTCAACATGCTACCATTTTTGCCAATAATGATTTTTTTTAGTGATAATCTATCTACTACGATTAAAACTTGAACTTTGATAAGGTCAGTTGTTTCTTCATAGTTTTCAACATAACAAGTAATTGCATGAGGAACTTCTTCTTTTGTTAGTTGCATTGCTTTTTCTCGAACAAACTCTGCCATAATAAATTTAGTTGAAACATTGGTTAGTGCATCATCTTCAAAAATCGGATCACTAACAGGTAAATACTTTTTAAGAGTCTTTACTAAATCATCAAGTCCATCTTTTTCTAAAGCTGATATTGGTATAACTTCTTGAAAAGTAAAGTCTTGAGTAGCTTTATTGATTGTTCTAAATAAAGTTTCTTTTGCAATTTTATCAACTTTATTTAATAGAAGAAACACTGGTACATCTTCAGTTTCTTTGATTTTATTTAAAATAAATTGGTCTCCTTTACCAAAACCAGTTTTAGCATCTATCATAAATAAAATTATATCTGCTTGATTCATATTTTGATAAGCTGTTTTGTTTAAAACATTTCCTAGTTTATGAATTGGTTTATGAATACCTGGTGTATCGATGAACACAATTTGTGATTCATCATCTTGATATATTCCTTCTATGCTGTTTCTAGTAGTACCAGCTTTATCAGTTGTTATTGCTAAATGAATATTTAAAAGGCCATTTAGTAAAGTACTTTTGCCGACATTCGGACGGCCCATAATTGTTACAAATCCACATTTTTTCATTAAAACATCTCCACTATCTTTGGTATATATATAATTGCTAGAGTGCAGACACTCATCATTACGAAAATAAATTCAGCAGCACTAGCTGTATCCTTTGCTACCTTGGCAAGAGGATGAATTTCTCTAGTTACAAGGTCTACAACATTTTCAATAGCTGTATTAATTAGTTCTGCACCAACACAGCAAGCAAGAGAAATAATAATAAATAACCATTCAAATAGTTCTATCTTAAAGACAAAACCTAGGATAACTGTACAGATAGATGTAACTAATAAAATCATCAAACTTGGTTCTGATTTATAGGCAGATATTAAACCTGAGAGAGAATTTTTAGTTGCATTTATCACTCTCTTTGGGCCAAACTTCTTATTTTTTTCTTGTAATCCCATACTTTTCTAAGACCTCCTCTTGTTTTTCAAACATTATTTTTGCTTCTTCTTCTACTTGGTGGTCATATCCTAATAAGTGATAAAATCCATGGACTGCTAAAAAGCTAAGTTCTCTTTCAAGGCCATGTCCATATTCTTCAGCTTGTCTTTTAGCAGTATCAATACTGATATAAACATCACCAAGCACTCTTGCTCCTGCTGGTAACTTACAAATATTATCATCTTCTAAAGCAAAAGTTATTACATCGGTTGGTCGATCAATATGTCTATATTCCTTATTTAGTTTCCAAATATAATCATCATTTACTATAATGACATTCATCTCTGCTTCGACTTTCTCCATTTTCATTGCTGTTTTTATTACTTTTTCAACAGTTGCTAAGTAAGGTACGTCTTCTTCTGTTTCATTATAAATTCCTATTTCTTTCAAAGTTCATCACCAACACAATTTTAACAAATTTCTAAGAAAATGTCATCTATATCATTCTAATTTTCATCTAAAAAACACATAAAGTATGAAACTTTATGTGGCAGTATCAAAGTAATATTCTAATAAATCCTATCAGTAAGAGAATTGCTATTATATTTAACATCCATTCCTTAGAAAATAACGGCTTATAGAACTCTCTTATTTTTAGGAATAGCACATATATATAGAATCCTAACATTCCACCGATGGTATTTAAAATAATATCATCAATATCAAACACTCTTCCAATCATTAACTGTGTTGTTTCAATAGAAATTGATGCTATCAGAGTTAAAACTAAAATTGGTTGATATTTATTTTCTTTTAGAATATAGCTACAAAAGAAACCATAAGGGATAAACATTACTACGTTACCAATAACATTTTTTATAAATAATCTACTTCCAATTGAATACCTAAAAATTTCTTTAAACGGAATAAAATTATTATTTGTCACGTAAGCAGTATCTTGAAAGGTAACAACTTGAAATAAACAAAGAATGTAAATCATAAAGAATAGTGCTAATACTTCTTTATATAAAACTATTTTTCTTTTATTTTTAATAATATCAGCAATTCGTAAAGAAACAGCAATTATTACTGATAAAATAACCATTGGCAAGCTAAATTCTAGAACACTTTCAATAGAATTTCCAAGACTATTTAACATAACAAGTACCTCATTCTTTCTGATTTTCTAAAGTAATATCAATATTTTCTAGTGATGAATAACTAGTTATATTCTCTTCTACTTTGAAAAACAATTCTACTTCTATTCTATCAGCACTTACCTTTTTTTTCAAAACATTTATTGATAATATTTTTATATCATTACCTAGATGTTGGTGTAATTTCTTTATAGCTAGCTGTTTTATTTCTTTTTGCGATGATTTATTTTGATAAGTTACCTGTTTAATTTTTATTTCTTCTTTTTTGGTTAGGTTTAGCTGAAATGGAATTAACTTATTATAATAAATCACTTTTTCTTTATTAATACTATTTTGATACTTAAATAATTCGAAAGGGATGATATTTTTATCTAGAAATAATATTTCTAAAACATTTTTCTGCTTACCAGTCTTAGTTTCCTCTTGATAAATGGAGGGAAGACTTAAATTAACTTGATACCATACTTCTGCATAGACTTTTCCCTTCGCTACTACCTTAGTTTTTATTTCATCTTTATTTTTTATGAGACCGCTTATTATGATATCTCCTTTTTCTACTACATCGTTTTTCTTAGCGGTTACTTCTCCATAGTCTGCTTCAATTCTAGTAATACGTCCTTTCTTCTTAGCAACGATACTTCTTGGCATTAAATTCTCTTCTTTTGGATTATTTACTCTTTTAATAGCTTTAACTTGATACATCGTACCAAGTTCTTCAATTTCTAACCATTCAAGCGAGGATTTTTCTTTTTCTAATATCTTTTGTCTTATTTGTTCTTTCTTTTTATATGAAACTTTGAAGTGGTATTTAACTATTCCATTTTCTTTTAAATCATCAAGTAACATTTCTTTGATAGCTGAATCAGTTTCTACTATTCTGATAGAAAAGGTTATATTAGTGAGAATGGTGACTACCAAGAAAGCAAATAAAATGGAAAAAAGAAATACTTTCTTTGTCTTATATAGATTTATAATATAAGATATTCCTGTACGTTTAAGAATTGTTATTTCATAAGTAGGAGCTAATTTTTTTACTCGCTGGAATTGTTCTTCTTCTATTTCTAGAATCAAACTACTATTTGTTTCTTTCTTTTTAATAAAAGGAATCTTTAAAATTATTAAAAGTGATAGGAGTGAGCTTGGTCGACGGCCTTCAATTTTTATTACATAATGATTCATTATTCTAATTCTACTTTTTGTAAGTTTCCTTTAATTAAAAGCTCATCGTCAAGCATTTTTATTAAAGATAACTTATTTCCTGTAAATGTTACTTTTTTATCTAGAAATGAAATGATAATTCTGGTATCTGAAAGCGACAATATTTTTGTATAGTTGACAATATGAATACGATTCAAAAATATATCAAAATGGAATTCATTATCTTCAATATAATTTTTTATTCGATTGTATCCTATCATTTTTTCACCTATATAAATTTATGTTAGAAAAAAAAATAAAGACCAATAATTATTAGTCTCTATTTCCTCCAGTTTGTTTGCGTGCATTCTTACGTGCGTTTTTCTTTGCTTCTTCTCTGGCTTTTCTTCTTCTAACTCCTGGTTTATCATAAGCATCGTGTTTCTTTGCTTCTGAAGGGACACCACTACGAGCAAGTTTTTGCTTATATTTTCTAATTTTAAAATCTAAGCTACTAGTTGTATTATTTGCCTTCTCTTTTGTTTGTGTCATTCGGCTATCCCTCCCTTCGTTTTTTTCTACAACTGATTATAACACTTTGTTACTATTCTTGACAACTATAAATTTACATTTTTTTCACCTTTTAACAATGATTTATGATATTTCGTCCAAAATAATATCCTATTAGGTAACAAAAAATTAAAAATACAATAATGATAATTATTCTAATAATCAGTTTTTTCTTTGAATTTACTTTAGTGGGCATACTTTATCCTCACTTATTCTTCGTATTGATGAACCCAGACTTTTTCCTGAATCAACTAATATTGCTATTAATTTATTTAACTGATTTAGTATTGTACCACTAAGAGTGGTACTACTTCCACCTACTATTTTCTTTAAAGTATTGTTTTCTACTGGTTTCATTTATTCACCTCCATCGCAAATTTTAGGATTGGTATAACCTTCAATTACCCCTACTAAAAAAGCGATTAAAGCTGTTATACCAACAAAAGTCCAGACGGAGAAACCGCCTTTGATTTTTCTTTGTTTATTTTCATCTATTTGTTTCATTTAGTCTAACCTCCAAGATTTTATTAGTATTTCACCCAAAGATGATTTTTTCTTTGGAATGTAGATATTGTCAATTTTTTTAGTAGTAACTTTTTTACTAGTTATTAACTTTATGAAAACCAAATTATCATTATTTAAATTTTCATCTATTTTATAAAAGTATTTTTTTCCTTTATAATAAAAGAAAGTATTTTGTATTATATCAGTTGTTTCACTTTTAGAAATCAATATTTCAATATTTTTATCTTCTATAGTACACATTATCTGTTGATACTCAAAAAGTTTTATTTTACTAAAGGATACTAACAATAACAGCAAAAGAGAAAAATAAAAAATCATATTAAATAATAAGATACTACCTTTCTTCATAAAGTTTCCCCTTTCTTAGGCTATAAGTTTTAGCAAATAAATCTTTATTTTGTAAACGATGAGAAATGTACAAAATAGTACTATCTTTACATTCGGCAAATATATTTTTTAAAATTTTCCGTTCACTAGCTACGTCTAAATTGCTAAAACATTCATCAAAAAGATAAACTTTACTTTCTTTATAAAGAGCTCTTGCACAAAAAAGCCTAACTTTTTCTCCTGAACTAAAATTTCTAAGTTCTTCCTCATCAACTGAATAGATATTAAGTTTTTTATTTTCTAAAATTTTAGCTAATCCTGTTATTTCTAAAACTTTTTTAATTTTCTTGATATTCTTTTTACTTCCTAATGTTATATTATCGATTAATGACCCATTATTTATTATTGAATCATTGGTAACATAAGTGATATTACTTCTCAAGTTTTCTAAATTATAGTGCATAATATCTATTCCATCTATTTTAATAGAAGCAAAACTAGGTTCTAAATAGCGACCTAGTAACTTAAAGAAAGTACTTTTTCCACTGCCTGACGGACCAGTAAAAAGAATATGACTATTTAACGGAATTGAAATATTTATATTTTCTAATAAGATTGTATCGTTATAAGCAAATGTTAAATTTTCAATTTCTATATTCATTTTATTAGGATAAATGTTATCTGAATATTTAAGAAATTTTTCACTTTTAGACAAAAGAAATTCATCTAATCTTGCTAAAGATTCTTTATATTCTTTTCTTGATAAAATCTCTAACATTAATTTTTCTTCATTTTGTAGAACTATTTGTATCAAATTCTCTAATAAAATAAATGTCCCTAGGCTATTAATATTAGTATTTTTTACTAATAGAATAGATATAATGAAAAAAATAAAATAATAGGAAGTGGTTTCAATTAGGTTAAACTGCTTTGTGGTTTTTTCTTTATACTTTTCATACTTATAATCAGCCATCAATAAATCATTACTGTTTAACTTAAGTTCTTTTAAAAGTAAGTTTTCAGAGTGATATCCTTTGATAGATTCAAAATTATGAAAAATATTAGATACAAGAAAAGTAAACTTATCCTTTTTCTTTAAATAATTTTGAAAGCTTAAACCCAATTTTTGTCTTTTAATCTTTATTAGAATCACAAATAAAAAATTGCTAACTAATAAGGAAACAAAAACTTTAGATGATACTTTTAAGAATATAGTATACATAATTATTAGTAATGTTACAGTTTGTAAATATATGATTTTTTCGCTTACAAAGAATGTACTAACAAATTCTGCATCTTGAAATAATGATAGAATTATAGAATTATCTTTTCTTCTAAAACTAGTTACTGGAAGTGATAATATTTGTCTTATTATTTTGTTATTTAAATTTGTTCTTATATCATAGTAAATCGTTATTTGAGAACTGTAGATAAGACAATTTGAATATAGTTTTAAAATTGAAATAAGAAAAAACATAATTATTAATATAGATAAGTTTTTAGTATTAGAAGGAGTTAGTGCATAATTTAAAATAGTCTTAAATTGATAAAAAGTTAATAAATCCAAAATCAAAGTAGTTATAATTAAAATTGAAATAAAGAATAACTCCTTTTTATGATATTTTATTTTTCTATTCAATATTTTATTTACAACTTTATATTTATTTATCTGTCTAAGATTCGATGTTGGAGTAATAAATAAATAATATCCTGTATTTTTTTCTACAAATTTTTCTATACTTAGATTATATTTACCTACTGCTGGATCCATTATTTGAACCTTATTTTGCCAGATTTTGTAAACTACAACATAATGATAAATTTGTTTAATTTCGTCTACTATTTGATGAGCAATAAATGGTATTTGATATTTTGAGTTAGAATCAATTATTCCTTCTAATGCCTCACATTTAAAGCCAAAAAATTCCATTGTCTTTTTTATGCCATATAAACTAGTACTTATACCATCATACATTGAAAGTTCCATTAAATATTCCTTCGATGGATGAATATTGTAGTATGCCAAAATACACTGCATGCACGCTATACCACAATCTGACTGATTTTCCTGTTTTATATGTGAAATGTATCTAATCTTACCACCTCCTAAAATATATTAAACAATAAATTGAAATTTTTTAACTCGCGGCTATTTTTTATCAGTTATCTTGACAAAATTACCAGATTTTACCAATATGTACTAAAATATTACCAAGGTGGTAAAGATGTACTATCAAAATATAAAAAATTTGAGAGAAGATAATGATTTAACTCAAAAAGATGTAGCGGAAAAATTAGGTATTAAAAGAACGACTTATACTATGTGGGAACTGGGCGACGTTAATTTTCCTATAGAGAAATTAGTTACCATTGCAGAGTTATACAATACAAATATTGAATATCTTTTAGACATAAGTAAAAATAGTTTTCCTATGACTTACAAAAAAGATATTGATTATTCTTTTATAGCTTATCAACTAAAAAAGCAGCGTCTAGAATTAAAGAAAACGCAAAAAGAGTTTGCTAATATTTTAGGAGTTCATCAGTCTTGTTATTCTTATTATGAAGATGGACAAGCTAGAATTCCAACAGATAAATTAGTTAAGCTATCTAATACTTTTAATATTTCTATAAATAATCTTTGTAATGGTATGCCTAAAAAACGAGATATTCATTATCTTTTCTAAATTTTTTATAATTATTTTCAATAAATGTATTGACATAAAGAAATAATACTGTATAATTAATATTGTCTTTGAAAAAAAGGGACATTTAATTAATGCGGATGTAGTTTAATGGTAGAACCTTAGCCTTCCAAGCTAACTACGGGAGTTCGATTCTCCTCATCCGCTCCATTGACGAATCTGTTCGAACTATTTAGTTTGGACTTGATATATAGAATCAATCGAAAGATTGATTTTTTTGTGTCTTACAAAGAAATCATCCTAAAGAAAGGATGGTGTTTATGATTAATATTATCAAACAAGAAATACCTATTGATGAATCGCTTAAAAAGAAATTAGAGTTTATTTGTGATTTTTGTAATACTACTCCTACATTTATAAATGGAAGTATTAGAAAAATTGATAAATCTAATTTGGCTTATGTTGAACCTCACAAAGTAATTATCAATAATATAATGTTTCTTGTTTTTAATTATTCTAATGATGTTTATATCAAAAACTTTGGTAATAAAATTAAAATCAATGAATTAGAAAATTATTTAAAGCGTACCAACTAGTAAATTTGTCGAAAATAGTTTATAATTAAATTAGAAAAACTTATATCTGATTTATTTATGGGCGAAGCAGTACAAATAAGCCTAGTTGTACTGCTTCGCTCTTTTTTAGTAAAGGAGATGATGATAATTGGATGATGTAAAAAAAGTTTGTGGTCTTTATATGAGGGTATCAACTGAAGATCAAGCACGAGAAGGTTTTAGTTTACCAGAACAAAAAGAAAGATTAGAGGCATATTGTAAATTCAAAGGTTTTGTTATTAAAGACTATTATACTGATGCTGGTATAAGTGCTAAAACAGGCAATTATAGACCTGAATTTGAAAGACTTAAAGAAGATATTAAATCAAAGAAAATAAACACTATAATTGCTTTAAAACAAGATAGAATAACAAGAAGTATTTTTGACTGGGAAGAACTTATGAGATTTCTTGAGGAAAATGACGCTTATCTTGATTGTGTTAATGACGATATTAATACTACTAATGCTAATGGCAAAATGGTTTCAAGAATACTAATGAGTGTATCACAACAAGAAATAGAAAGAACAAGCGAAAGAACTAAGGTCGGTTTAGCAGGTGCTATTAAACAAGGACACATACCACATCAAGCACCACTTGGTTATAAACATGAAAACAAAAAATTAGTTATAGACCATTTAACAAAAGATGTTGTCATAAGAATATTTGAACTTTATCATAAAGGAATGTCATATCAAAAGATAAGTACACTATTTAATAAAGAACAAGTATTGGGTAAAACAAATTGGAGAGATTCCTCTATTGTGGCAATTTTAGAAAATGAAATATACAAAGGCGATTTTGTTCATGGTAAAAGGACGAAACATCCTACCTATTATGAAAATGTTGTTGAACCTATTGTTAGTAAAGAAATGTGGGAAGAATGCCAAGTTCAAAAGAAAAAGAATTCTAAAAGTTATCAAAGAACTTTAACATATCTATTCTTACAAAAATTAAGGTGTCCTAAATGTAATAGAATTTTAGGTGGTAAAGCAACTCAAAAGAAAAATGGTAATATTTATTATTACTATTACTGCCATGATTGTAAGATAAACTTTAAGGAAAGTTTAGTTGAAGAATATTTTAATGATTTTGTAAATGAACTTGTAGAATACGATTCAGTAGTAAATCAGTTCTTCTTACCAATGATTAAGCAAAAATTTGATGAACCACAAGAAGAATTAAAGAAAGATATCAATAAACAAAAAGACAAACTAGAAAGAATTAAAAGAGCCTATATTAATGGTGTATTTAGTTTAGAAGAATATAACGATGAAAGAAAGTTAATTGAATCTGCTCTTGAAAAATTACAAAATGAACTTGATGAAGCAACCTCTTGTGAAATTCTTAATTTTACCCCACAAGATATTTTACTAAAAAGAGATATTGATTATATAAATAAAGTAAAATTAAAAAAGGAATATAAAGAAAGAACTAAAACTTGGAAAGATTATACAAGAGAAGAAAAATCAGAACTTATTATGAAATATGTTGATGATATTAAATTAGGTATTCTTAATAATTATATTTATGTAGATAATATCAATTTTAGAGAATCAATATGTAAGCCTTGTAATGAATTATTTGATGCTGGTTATATTGATGTTAAGACACCTGTTATTTTTGGTAATATTGTAGGTCAAATAAGGTTTAGTAATTACTTACCTGAAAAAGAAATTGGTAAACATATAATGAGATTAAGACAATATTATGATGTTGGTTTTGAAGAAGCAACTTATTATGTAGAAGATAGAATATTCTATTTTAACTTTATCCACGATGACAGAGCAATAGTCAGAGTATTCCCTATGGAAGATTATGCAAAAATAGATCCTGATATAAAAATGAAAGAATACAAATATGGAATTATTTATATTCGTGGTAAAGATGAGTTTCAAATGCAAGATATAAATACTGCTTTTGATTATATACCTGATGAAACTAATGATTGTGTTATTTATACGAAAGAACCTGTTCCTATTGAAATTGGAGTAAAACCTGTAAAGAAAGAGTTGTTGTACAAAGAAGAATAAAATGCGTGGCACGTTTTGTTGCGTAGCAATGAAAGTGGCGATAGCATTTTATAAGACTTATGTAATTTTGTTTTATTACGAAGTTTTAAAACATTATGGAATAAGTCATAAAAGGGTTCTAGGGAATCCCTAGCCCACGAGGTTATTTTGTTAGTATGACAAAATACCTAGGGGGTTAAATATTTTGTCAAAGCCAAAATATATCTCTAAAAAAACAAAGGAGTTGATTATTTATGAAGAAAGAATTTTATAACTTAAAATATGGAAAGTGTAAATTATTAGATAAGAAAAAAGACTTATATTTAGTGTATGCCGAAAACTGTGAACTACATTATATTGTTTGTACCTATATTGATAATATGGGAACTATGATGGGTCAAGAATTTTTTGAAACACTAAATCAAGCCAAATTATATTTTAATAAAGGAGCGTGATTATTATAGAACTAGCATATTCTTTTCATTTAGGTAGTGATAAAAATAAAAGAAACACATCAAGAAGTAGTGCTAAATCTAATAAAAGTGGTTCTACTTCTCTATCAAATAATGCTATACAAAATTCAGCAGATTTAACGAAAGTAGATAAACATAATTATAGAAAGTATGATAACAATCAAAATGATATTGAAATTATTAAAGGTAGTTCATCATTAGTTGATGATGTAAAAAAATTATATAAAGAAGAATTTGATGAAGCAAAAGAAGAATATAACCTAAAGCAAATAAGAGATGATAGAAAAATCAAAGATTATTTTACTCATATAAGTAATAATGAGAAAAATGATTTAGCCTGTGAAATAATAATTGAACTTGGGGATAAAAAGTATTGGGATACAAAAGATGATAAGTTTAAAAGAAGAATGACAAATGTTTATAAAAAGCAAATTGAAGATTTAGAAATTATATTACCTACTTTTAAGATTGCAAGTGCTATTATTCATTATGATGAAACAAGTCCGCACTTGCACATCGTAGGTGTTCCTATAAAATTTAATAATAAAAATGGTATGAAAAAACAAGTTGGTAAATCAGATGTATTTACAAAAGAAAGTTTAAGAAAATTACAAGATAAAATGCGTACCTTATGTATTGAATCTTTTAATAAAGAATATAATCTAACTAACACTTTAAAAGGTAAGAAAAAAGGCAGAAATCATGATTATCATATTACTGAAATGGACAATTATTTAGAAATGAAAGAACAACTTGAAAAAAATCAAGAAAGTTTAAATAAAGCCAAACAACAATCTGACCTGCTAGATAATGATACAAAAGAAACAAAAGATATTGTTAATAATTTAAAATTAGCATTTGGTAGAAAAGATAAATATGTTATAACACAAGAATGTAAAGATAAAATTAATAGTTTTATCAGCCAAGTAGAAAATACAAATAAAGAATATAAAAATATTCAAAAATTATCAACAACACTTACCAGTGTTGACTCTAGTATTAAAGAAAACAATAAGAAAATAAAAATACTTACCGAAAACAATGAGGCATTGGAATTGCGAGTTAAAAGTCTTACTGAAAAAAATAAGTTAAAAAATAATGAAATTGATGAATTAAAAGAAGAAAATAATTCTTTATTTGCAGAACTTAATTATTTTAAAAATAAGTTTATAAGACTTATTAAATTTATAAAAAACAGATTATTTAATAGAAAAGATAGAGATAAATATCGTGACTTTTCAAGAGATTTATATGAACATGGTATTATTGAACATGATACGATTAAAGAATTAAATGATACTTATAAATTCAGTAAAGAACATGATTTAAGCAAAGAAAAAGATAATTACGATTTAGAAATATAATATTAAAAGTTAAAAGTATGATAAAATTATATTAATTATTAACAGATTGGTCAGACGCGTCTGACCAATTACGAAAGGAGAATTATGTTGGAAAAAAATAATGCAAAAATAATTGCAGAAATTACACATTTAGTAAATGAAGTTAAGTCTAATTTAGCCAATGAAATTAATAAATCTATTGTCTACGTATATTGGAATATAGGTAAAATAATAGTGTCAAATGAAAGTGAATATAATAATCGTTTAGAATATGGTAAAGAAGTTTTAAAAGGATTATCTGATGAACTTACAAAATATTTAGGTAAAGGCTATTCAGTATCTAACCTAAAGTATATGAGAATGTTTTATAAAGCATATCCTAATTTTAACGAAATTTCCTCTAGTCTTTCTTGGTCTCACTATTTAGAACTAATGATTATTGAAGATAAAGATAAAAGAAACTTTTATGAAAAAGAATGTATTAATTCAAATTGGTCTGTTAGAGAATTAAGAAGACAATTAGATACTTCATTATTTGAAAGGCTTTTATTATCTGATGGAAAAGTAAATAAGGAAAAGGTATATGAACTATCAAAAAAAGGACAAGAATTAAATAAACCTAGTGATGTAATTAAACAACCTTATGTATTTGAATTTCTTGGAATCAAAGAACAAAAACCACTTTTAGAAAAAGATTTAGAATATAAACTAATCAGGCATATTGAGGATTTTTTGCTAGAATTAGGTAAAGGATTTATGTTTGTAGGTTCTCAACAAAGAATAACCCTTAATAATACTGATTATTATGTAGATATGGTATTCTACAATAAATTCTTAAAATCTTATGTTTTAATTGATCTAAAAATGAATAAATTAAAAGCAGAAAATTTGGGTCAAATGAATATGTATTTAAATTATTATGAACAAGTAGTAAATAGTGAGGAAGATGGCAAACCAATTGGTATTATACTATGTGCCGAAAAAGATAAAGTAATGTTAGAATACGCTTTAGGTGGCTTATCTAATAATATTTTTGCATCGACATATACTTATTATATTCCTAATAAGGAGCAGTTAATTGGTGAAGTTGAAAGAGTTTTAAATGAAGAAAAAAACTAAACTATATTAAGTTCAGTTAAAATTTCTATATAATTTAGAAAGAAAAAATATTTATTCTTTCTTTTTTCTTGGTCGAAAAACATAACCCTGTTCTTTTTTTGTCTTATAATCATTTAAAGTATTACTAATTGAAGAGTTAAACTCATTAACGATATAATTTTTAGATATAGTTGAGTCATCATCTATACAATCGTTTGGATATGATGCATTTTCTAAAGTAAATATTGCTTTATCAAGATCATTCATTCTTCTATAAGTGTCTGCTATTTTCAAATAGGATATCTGCCTACCAAATCTAAATTTTGACATTGAATCATTTTTTAACATATTATTATATGCATCTAAAGCATTTTCATATTCATGGCTAATAATTAATTTATCTCCTAATTCACAGTATACTTCAGAAAGATGCAAAAACACCTTATTACTATATGGTATTTTTACTCCAAGTGTCCTATTAATTGCATATTCACTAACTCCTTTATTTAAATATTTCCTTAAATATTCAATAGCTAAATCATTATACTTAACCTTTAACCACGAATATGCTTTTGATTTAATATATAAAGAGTCAGAAGTATCATCGTCTCCAGCCAATTCTATTACTTTCAATAAAACTTGCTCACGATTTGGATAACCAGTTTCTTTATCAGTTAGTTCAAGTAAAATATTTTTAATAATTAAACTTTTTTCATTAGTACTAACACATAAAGTATCAAATAAATCATAGGCAAGTTGAATATTGTTTTGGAAAGTTTTTTTACTTAATATTTTTGAAATAAACACAATATCATCCTTTCTATCATTAACTAAATCAATTTTTACATTTAGGGCATTTATGATAACCATGATTTCTTGAAACAATAGTTGCTTCCCACTCAAAATTGCAATTTTTACATTTCCACCAAACTTTTTTACCTGAGTTTAAAACAAAATCTGACGCAGTTTTTCCGTTATTTTTACTAACATCAAATTCTACTGCCAAATTGGGATTTAATGTTTCTAAATCATTGTATCCTTTTAATACTTTTTGATTACAACAAACGGGACATTTTGTACCATTATTTTTAGTTCTATTTAAAATTGAAGCCTCATACTCATGACCTTTAGGACAAACCCACCAAACTTTTTTATTACTTCCAGACATAACCTCACTTGGACTTAAATTATTTCTTTTATAGTTCCATTCTTTGACTAATTTAGGACAAGTTGTTTCTAAATCATTATATCCTTTTAAGATTTTATTATTTGAACAATAAGGGCAACCGCTACCATTTGAACGCTTATTCGGACTTGTTTGCCATTCATGACCTTTAGAACAAATCCACCAAACTTTTTTACTACTACTGGGAGATATAGACTCTGGTGTTAATTTTCCGTTCTTATTATAGTTCCATTCTTTTAATAATTCTGGTTTAATACTTGATAATGATTTTTCTTTTTCCATAAAATCTAGTTTTGAATAAATATCTTCTATATCACTTTCTATATTTACTTTAATATTTTGGACATTTAAATCATTAAGTATTTTAAAAATGATTTGTTCTAAATCTTTATCTGTCTTATCCTTTCTATAAAAACAGATACTAGTAGAATTTATTTTTGAGCATTTTATATCTCTTATTCTATAAAGTTTTATTCCAAGCATTTCACATAATTTATCTTTTTCTATATCACTTTTAGTACTAGTATGATAGTATCCACCATCATACTCGATTGCAACTTTAATTGATGGAATAAATATATCTAATTCTCTTTTTCCATAATTTTTTAATTTATAGTTATCTTTGGAATCTGGAAAATATTTTTTTATATAATAATAAACTATTTTCTCTTGAAAAGAAGTAACTCTTTCTTTTGTACAAACAGGACAACCATGTCCAGAAATTCTATTATTTGGAGTTTGCTGATATGAGTGACCCTTAGGACAAATCCACCATATTTTCTTATTACTACCTCCAAAAACATCACTAGGAGTCAAATCTCCATTTTTATTATAATCCCATTCTTTTGCTATATAAGGATACTTAGATTTTAATTCATTATATCCTTTCATTATTTTTCTATTATTGCAATATGGACAACTAGTTCCACTCAATCTACTATATATGACTGCTTGCCATTCGTGACCATTAGAACATATCCACCATATTTTTTTAGATGAATTCACACCAATTTCAGAAGGAGAAATAATGTTCTTTTTGTAATTCCATTCTTTCAACAATTCAGGCTTCAAAGTTGCTAAATCATTATATCCTTTTAAAATTTTTTGATTCGAACAATAAGGACAACCTGTCCCATTTAACTTAGTTCTATTAACAACACTTGCTTCGTATTCATGGCCTTTAGGGCAAATCCACCAAACTTTTTTATTACTTCCTGATTGTATTTCAGTAGGTAGTAATGAGTTTCTTTTAAAATTCCATTCCCTTGCTATGCTTGGATTAGTAATAGTTAAATCATTATATCCTTCTAGAACTTTTTTATTTGAACAATATGGACAGCCACATCCTGTCCTATATCGACTTCCAATTGATGCTTCCCATTCATGTTTATTTTTACAAATCCACCATATTTTTTTATCAGAACCTAACGTTAAAGCATCTAAATTTAGGTTATTATTTTTATCAAAATTATATTCTGTCATTAATTTTTTATTATTTTTTAATAAATTATTATACATATAATCACATCCTTAATGTAGATAAATAGAAATTGGATATTGTTTAAATATTTCTAACGTATTAGAATCTATTGTTTTCAATAGTGCTTTTACCTCATTTTTATTATCCAACAAAATATTACATGCCAATTTTATTTCAGTCTCATCACTTTGTTCCTTTATTTCAACAAGTTTGATTAAATTATCATCACTAATTTTATTTTGTCTTTTCAATATTTGAACATAATTAATATAGTAAATTGGATTACTAAAATCATGCTTTAACAACAAATCGATTAAATATTCAGCATAATTTAATAAAATTTCATTTTTAGTAATATCATAAGCTTTTAAAATTTCAAGAACCTGCATATTCATCAAAATATATTCGCCATCACTAATCTCCATGTCTTCAAACGATTTTTGCATTTCTAAAATATTTATATCATCGGATTGATAAGCTTCTGAATTTAAGACAAGATAAAAATTATTTGTTTCTATTTTCTCTAAATTAGAACTATATTTAAAGTAATATTTTTTTGAAATATTATTATTCCATAAACTTTCTATTTCAAATTTTTTGTCTTCGTTTCTTCTTGCAAAAATTGAAAGTCTTATATCCTTAATGTCTATAGATCCTACTAAATTAGCGCTACTATTTAATGTTATTGCTTTTTTTTCCTCTAAGGCTGCAATCCAAAAAGAAAGTTTATTAAAATCCTTATCTTCCCAATTGTCGAGATTAATATCTTTTGAAATATTATGCTTTCGAAAGAAATCGTCTATTACTATATACTTACTTAAGAGATTATTAAATTTTTTTTCTTCTTCTTTATTTGAATCAATTTTAAATTCTATTTCATTAATTAAAAACAATTCATTTTTAAACATTTTACTAATGAATTTTAACTGTTTTATCCTTTCGGATAGTGTTCCACATATTTTAATATTAAAGTTCTTTTTAGTTAAATTGAAACTAAATGCTTTTCCAAATATAACCTTTTGGCAATCTACTAAGGTTTCTAATTTAACATCGTCATATATATACTCCTTATCTTTATCAAAAATTTTGACATCTAAATTTTCTACTAAGTTTGTGAGTTCACCATAGCTTATATTTATCGCATATCCATTTTCATCGAGAGTATAAATATATTTCCAAGTTCCAACAAGTTTTTGAGGATTAAAATTTTTAGGATCATTATCCCACAAATAAAACTTAGCAGTTTTACAATCTGAAGACAATAAATTGCTTTCATTAAAGATATTTTCTTTGATACCTTTTTGCATATTTCTATCAATATTAAAATTTCTGCATATATTTTCAAAATTAGAAGAAGATATAATTTCTTTCATATCAATTTTAATTTTTGAGGACGAATATTGTTTTAACATATTTCTAATATTATACGGTAATAATCCTGCATAATAAATTTTATATTCACTTCCATCATTTTTAAATAAGCATAATAATAAAATTGTTCCATCTTTTTTTAAATAATTTTCTAAATCAGTTTTATCTAAAGAAAATCTATGTTTACTATTTAATTTTTTATTTGGTGTTGTTCTTCCTTTTATTTGAACATCTATAGAAGAATCAAAATTTTCCTTTTTATCAATATTTTCATGATACATGTTAATATTTCCATCCCATGAAATATCTTTATCCATTTCGTTAAAATGATAAGTAAATAATTCAATGCTATCTATTATATCTCTAATTTTTGTAATTGCCTTTTGTTCTATCTTAGTTTTACTCATTAAACCAACTCCAATCAAAAGTATTTATATATATTATTATAACATTAAAAATTAATTATCTTTGGAAAAACATCAATTTATATTTTAAAAAAATTAAAAATATGCTATATTATATATAGTGATTGATATTTATGTATCAATTCGTATATTGGAAAAAGTTGTAGATGCCTACGACATTGGCTCCAGATTGATAGGAAACTCGGAAATTAACTTCTGAGAGTAATAAATGCTAACTAGAAATAGTTAGTTTTTTTGTTATGTAAAGGAGTTGATTATATGTTAAATATAGAAACAAAAGAATTAAAAATAAGCGATAAATTAAAAAGAAAAATTGAGATGATTGGTAGATTTACTAATACTACTCCAATAATTAATAATGGCTATGTTAAAAATATAACAGGTACCAATGTCGCTTATGTTATGCCACATATCATCGTTATTAAGAATAATAAATACCTAATATTTGATGAATGTGATGATGTTTATATAAATACCTTTAAAAGCAAAATATCATTTAAAGATTTAGAAGATTATATAAATACACATTAAATATCTTTTTTTAAGTATTATACTTTTCAAAAATACTTTTAAAGTGCTAAATGAGAGAGAAGTGTTTTTTAAAATATTTAGATTTTAAACTACACTTTTCAAGTTTAAAGTGCCAAACAAGTGAAAGATATAATTTTTAGGTTGCAAAAATCGATTTAAAGTGCCAAACATATGAAAAGTATCTTAATAATTTTAAATTTTATACTTTACTTTTTACGTTTGAAGTGCCAAACATATGAAAGGAGATATTTAAAAATATGAATAAAGAAAATAAAATAGCAGGTATTTACATTAGGGTCAGTACAGAGGATCAAGCTCGTGAAGGTTTTAGTTTAGGAGAACAAGAAGAAAGATTAAGAGAGTTTTGTAAGTTTAAACGATATGAAATATTTAAAGTTTATAAAGATGCAGGAATCAGTGCTAAAAGTGATAAACGGCCAGCATATCAAGAAATGCTTGAGGATATAAAAAGCAAGAATATTAATGTAATTGTAGCATTTAAACTTGATAGACTTACTAGAAGTGTTTATGATATTGAAAAATTAATGAAAATAGTTAATGATTTAGAGTGTGATATCGATTGTCTAGCTGATGAATCTAACACTACTACTTCAAATGGCAGAATGGTTATGAGAATTATGACTAGTGTAAGTCAAAATGAAATAGAAAAATGTTCTGAAAGAACTAAAGTCGGATTAGCAGGTGCAATTAAACAAGGACACTTGCCAAGTAGAACTACACTGGGTTATAAAAGAGAAAATAAAAAGTTAGTTCCCAATCCACTTACAAAAGATATTGTAGTGAGAGTTTTTGATTTATATTTAGAAGGTAAAAGTCACCAAAAAATAGCAAACATCTACAATAAAGAAAATGTTTTAGGTAAAACTTGGAGAGATTCTACTATTCAAAAGATATTATCTAATGAAATATATAAAGGTGATTATATTCATGGTAAAAGAACTAAACATCCAACATATTATGAAAATGTAGTTGAACCTTTAGTTAATAAAGATAAATGGGAATCTTGTCAATATCAAAAATTAAGAAATGCAAGACACTATGAAAGAACTTCAACATATCTTTTTACTAACAAATTAAAATGTTCTAAATGTGGTAATTATTTTGGTGGTAAAGCTAGTGTTAAAAAGAAACTTAATAAAAAGTATTACTACTATAAATGTAATCATTGTAAAATTAATTTAAAAGAAGATTCTATTGAAGATTTGATTCTTTTAGAACTATTAGCACTTGTTTATATAGATGACCTATTTAACGACTATTATACGCCTTTTATAAAGTCAAAACTTGATTATAATAAAATAGATTATAAAAAGGAATTAAAAGAACTAGATAAAGAAAAAGATAGGATTAAAACAGCATACATTAAAGGTATAGTTAAACTGGATGAATTTGATAATGAATTAAAACAAATAGAATATAAAAGACAAGTACTAGAAAAACAAGAGCAAGATAGCAAACAATATGAAAATTTAAACTTTACTATGGATGATTTATTGCTTATTAAAGATAAAAAAGAAATAGAAGATTATCTTCACCCTGAAAATATAATTGATTTGTTTGTTCGTTGGAATTATTTAGATAAAACAAATAAACAAAAACTAATTTCTAAATATATTGATGACATAGAAATAGAAAAGTTAGGTACAAAAATAGAAATAAAAAAATTAAATTTAAGAAACTCATTTTATTATGACTTAATTGATTATCATAATAATTATGACACGCCGCTTGATTTATTTATGTTTATGGATGAGGATAAATTTCCCATACCTGTAGCACATAATGGTTTTAGAACTAGAATTGAAATAGAAAATTATGTTAATAAATTAAAAGAAATGTATGATGTTAATTATTATGAAGTTATACCGAATAAAGATTTCACTAATTTATCATTTACACCTAAAAATGATATAGAAAAAATAATAAGAATAATACCTATAAAAGATAATGATAAATTTAAAAGTAACAAATTAGAACTCGGAATAATCACTATTAATTTATCAAAAATAAAAAGCCCAGATGGAACACTGCTATATAAAAATATTTTTAAAACAAGTAAACTACCAACTTAATACTTGTTTTTTAATATAAATATTTATACTAATTTATATTATTATTTATATTCTTGTTATATT
>OLQO01000130.1_pt1 | contig 76349 bp, 64 predicted proteins | sample 1672281 | NCBI WGS metagenome assembly OLQO01 (sample SAMEA3136667, study PRJEB25190) | human gut metagenome | biome: human gut; feature: human-associated habitat; material: faeces | place: Austria | collected 2013
TTTATACCCAGGGCGTTGCCCTGGGCTAAGAGCTTCTGCCCCTTCAGGGCGTGCTGCTTAATGAATACACCCACAAAGCTGTTGTCTTAACTCCTTTAACTCCTTAACTTCTTTAACTCCTTAACTCCTTTAACTCCTTTAACTCCTTAACTCCTTTAACTCCTTTAACTCTTTAACTCCTGAGTATTCTCCCTAAACTCAAACCAGCTCCATCATGGTCTGCATCTTGGCCTCGGTCTCCCTCCACTCCTTCTCCATCTCGCTCTCCTTCAGGAGGCCGCCACCGGCATAGAGCTCGCAGATGCCGCCAGGCAGAAGACGCATACAGCGGAGCGACACGAAGAGACGGGTATCGGCACGGGGCGACAGCATGCCCACGAAACCACTGTAGTACCGACGGGGCTCGTGCTCATGACGCAGGATAAACCTGCGGGCTGGCTCCTTGGGAATGCCACACACGGCTGGCGTGGGATAGAGCGCTTCGAGCACATCGCCCAACACGTCGGCACAGGGCAGACGGAAATGGATGTCGGTACGCAGATGACACAGATGGGCCGCCGTCATCGTGTAGGGACCCTGCAGACGATAGTCGTCGGAGAAGGTCCTGATGCACGACTCGATATAATCGGTGACGTACTGCTGCTCCTCCTGGTCCTTCTGCGGCCACTCCAGGCCCTCGGTCGCCTCGTTAGGGATGGGGCACACGGATGTCATGGGCGCTTTCTGAGTGCCGGCAAGCGACATGGTGTGGTACTCGCCCGCACGCCCATTGAGCAGCACCTCGGGCGTCGCCATGAGCCACATGCCCGAAGCCTCGGAACACACTAATGCCACGAAGAGACGCGGATACATGCGGCAAGCCTTGGCGAAGAGCGCCTCGGCCGACAGGCGGGTTGTCTGCACCGACCTGCGTGCCAGCACGATCTTGCGGAACACTCCCTTCTGCAACTGCCCGTGAAAGCATCCGAAGTCGCGAACATAGCCGTCCTTCTCCTCAGATTTCCCGTTTCCCTTCAAGCCTCCATTCTGGCCTCCATCCGAGTTTTTCTCGTCCAGATCTCCCTTGAAGTTCTCGCCAGTCAAGTGAATCACCCTTTTCTCGTCGGGATGAATCAGCACCACGGGGCATTCAGCCGAAGGCTGGAAGGGCGCTATCACGAAGCCTTCCCTGCCATTGAGCTGAGCCACAGAGGAGAGGATTTCGGGCTCTCCCACGTGCTGCGCCACATAGGTGGCATGCTGCTCGCAGGGCAAACGATAATACGCAAAAGCCGTCATCTTCTTATTCTGCCTGTTTCTTGGGTTGGTCTTTCTTCGGAGTGATCACATAGTTGGTCACCTGCACGGTGCACACGGTCTCGCCCTGCGAGTTGCGTATGTCCACCTGCCATGTGTGCAGCACTCTTCCCTTGTGCACCAACTTGGCGTAAGCGGTAACGGTGTCGCCCTCGGATACGGCGATGACATGGGTGCCGCTCACGTTGATGCCCACGGCAATGCGTCCCGGACAGAGTGCCAGCGAGCCTATGCCCGCCACATTCTCGGCCAGCGCCAGCGAGGCGCCACCACTCAGGAATCCAAAGGGCTGGCGATTGCGCTCGTCAACCTTCATCGTCGCCATGATGGTATCGGGCTCGGGGGTAGAGATGAATTTCATACCCAGCGTCTTCGACAGTCCGTCGGTCTTACTTATCCTCTTTACTATTTCATCTATGTTCATTGTGCTGTTTTTTTTAAGTATAATGCAAAATTAATAGAAATAAGAGATAAAACAAAATAAATAAGGTAATTTTATACTTTTATCTCACATTTACTCAACTTCCGCACATGAGGAAGTTCCTGTCTTTTTCTGACTTAACGAAGGGAAAACTCATCTATTTTGCATCGTTTGCACATTATTAATATATTAAAAAGCATAAAATACTACGTCAGTTAAAATTTTATTCGTATTTTTGCACCACGAATAATAAGATATATCTCAATAGAATATGAACATTTTAGAGTTGAGCGAACAGGAAATAGTTCGCAGACAGTGTCTTCAGACATTGCGAGAGATGGGTATCGACCCATACCCAGCAGCAGAGTTTCCAACCAATGCATTCAGCACAGACATCAAGGCTGAGTTCAAAGACGAGGACGAGCCACGCCAGGTAGTGATCGCAGGCCGTATGATGGGCCGACGCGTGATGGGCAAGGCAAGCTTCGCCGAGTTGCAGGATTCTAAGGGAAGAATACAGGTCTATATCGCCCGCGACGAAATCTGTCCCGACGAGAACAAGGACCTTTACAATACGGTATTCAAAAAATTGCTCGACATCGGTGACTTCATCGGTGTCAAGGGATTCGTCTTCCGCACACAGACAGGCGAGATCTCCGTTCACGCCAAGGAGCTGTGCCTGCTCTCCAAGAGCCTCAAGCCACTCCCTATCGTGAAGTACAAGGACGGCGTGGCATACGACAAGTTCGACGACCCTGAGCTGCGCTATCGCCAGCGCTATGTCGACCTCATCGTCAACGACGGCGTGAAGGACACCTTCCTGCAGCGTGCCACAGTATTGCGCACCCTGCGCAGCGTGCTTGACAACGCTGGTTATACAGAGGTGGAGACTCCTACCCTGCAGAGCATCGCAGGTGGTGCTTCGGCCCGCCCATTCATCACTCACTTCAATGCGCTCGACCAGGATATGTACATGCGTATCGCCACCGAGCTCTATCTGAAGCGACTCATCGTAGGCGGCTTCGAGGGCGTCTATGAGATCGGAAAGAACTTCCGCAACGAGGGTATGGACCGCAACCACAACCCTGAGTTCACCTGCATGGAGCTCTACGTACAGTACAAGGACTACAACTGGATGATGTCATTCACTGAGAAGTTGCTCGAAACCATCTGTATCGCTGTCAACGGCAAGCCAGAGCGCGAGATCGACGGCAACATCGTAAGCTTCAAGGCACCTTACCGCCGTCTGCCTATCCTCGACGCCATCAAGGAGAAGACCGGCTTCGACTGCAACGGAAAGACCGAGGAGGAAATACGCAACTTCTGCAAGGAGAAAGGCATGGACGTAGACGAGACCATGGGCAAGGGCAAGCTCATCGACGAACTCTTCGGAGAGTTCTGCGAGGGAACCTTCATCCAGCCTACCTTTATCACCGACTACCCTGTGGAGATGTCGCCACTCACCAAGATGCACCGCTCTAAGCCAGGACTCACCGAGCGCTTCGAACTCATGGTCAACGGCAAGGAGCTGGCCAACGCATACTCTGAGCTCAACGACCCTATCGACCAGGAAGAGCGCTTCATCGACCAGATGAAACTGGCCGACAAGGGCGACGACGAGGCGATGATCATCGACCAGGACTTCCTGCGCGCACTCCAGTATGGTATGCCTCCTACATCGGGCATCGGCATCGGTATCGACCGTCTCGTCATGCTCATGACGGGCAAGACATTCATCCAGGAGGTGCTTTTCTTCCCACAGATGAAACCCGAGAAGAAGATGCCTCAGAGCTCTATCAAGGAATGGGAAGAGATCGGCGTGCCAGAAGACTGGGCATACGTGCTCCGCAAGGCTGGCTTCAACCTCATCTCCGACATCCGCGACGAGAAGGCTCAGGGATTACAGCAGAAGATCGGCGAAATCAACAAGAAGTACAAACTCGGATACGAGAAGCCTTCTGTTGATGATATCCAGGGCTGGATTGATGCAGCAAACAAATAAAATTCAAGTTTTTGGGTTTCAAGAATTAGGGAATTGGAGATAATTCTGAAATTCACTAATTCTTGTTTCGCAAGTGGTTCAAGTACGGGCTAAAGCCCAGAAGCTCCTATAAGCAGCACGCCCTGAACCAAAGGTCACCGGCCGAAGGGAATTGAAAATCGCTGGCCGAAGGGTAAAGCAAAGGTTAAGCCAAGAAGCTCCTATAAACAGCACGCCCTGAACCAACGGTCACCGACCGAAGGGTAAAGCAAAGGTAAAGCCAAGAAGCTCCTATAAGCAGCACGCCCTGAAAGGGCAGAAGCTCCCAGCCCAGGGCAACGCCCTGGGTATAAAGGCAATCAGCAAGGCGCCCTGTAAGGGCAAAAGCCTTATATATTATTAGGAGTTTTTTAAAGCTTTTGCCCTTACAGGGCGATAAGCTAACGCCCGTAATAACCCAGGGCGTTGCCCTGGGCTATGAGCTTCTGCCCCTTCAGGGCGTGTGGCACTTACTTGCGATAATTCTGAAATTCTCTAATTCTTGAAAAAAGAAAATCAGAGTAAAAAGAATATTCTCTAATTCTTGAAAAAAACTTGAGAACATTAAACATTAAATAAAAAGGTGTATAATTGCGGTAAAATTGCGATAATTGGCGGAGGAAGCTGGGCAACAGCTATAGCCAAGATTGTGGTGGGACATACTCATCACATAGGTTGGTATATGCGTCGCGACGACCGCATCGAGGACTTCAAGCGACTGGGACACAACCCTGCCTATCTCATAGCAGCACGGTTCAATGTCGAAGAGATATTCTTCTCCTCAGACATCAACAAGATAGTGCAGAACTACGACACACTCGTGTTCGTAACACCATCGCCCTACCTGAAGAATCATCTCAAGAAACTCAAAACCCGGATTGACGACAAGTTCATCATCACGGCCATTAAGGGTATCGTGCCCGACGAAAACCTCGTATGCTCGGAATATTTCCATCAGGTGTACGACGTGCCCTACGAGAACCTCGCCTGCATCGGCGGACCGTCACATGCCGAGGAAGTGGCGCTCGAAAGACTCAGCTACCTCACCGTGGGATGCAGCGATACCGAGAAAGCCAAGGCCTTTGCCAACGACTGTCTGGCAAGCGAGTTTATCAAGACCAAGACCTCGAGCGACGTGATCGGCATCGAGTACTCTTCCGTGCTCAAAAACGTTTACGCCATTGCTGCCGGTATCTGTGGAGGACTGAAGTATGGCGACAACTTCCAGGCGGTGCTCATGTCGAACGCCGTGCAGGAGATGCACCGCTTCCTCACTTCCGTGCACCCCATCGAGCGAAGCATGTACGACTCGGTCTACCTCGGCGACCTGCTCGTGACGGGATACAGCAACTTCTCGCGCAACCGCACCTTCGGAACCATGATAGGCAAGGGTTACAGCGTGAAGAGTGCACAGGTAGAGATGGAGATGATTGCAGAGGGATATTTCGGCACCAAGTGCATGAAGGAAATCAATCGCCACATGCACGTCAACATGCCGATTCTCGATGCCGTATATAATATATTGTACGAGCGCATCAGCCCGCAAATCGAAATCAAACTCCTGACCGACTCCTTCAGATAAGGACACGCACAGCCCCGTCAACCGGTTTCGGAACAAGAGCTTGTCTTCAAGTAGAAACTTTTTAACACATTCATTTAGATATTTAAATCATTTAGATAAAAGTAGAAATGAAAAGTATCAGCTTAAACATTACAAAGGCTGCTTCCTTCCTCGCAGAAGGTGCAGTAAAGGCTTACGAGCCTAAGGTAAAGGCCGCTCAGGAAGCTCTTGAGAACGGCACTTGTGAAGGTAACGACTTCTTGGGATGGTTGCATCTGCCATCTTCTATCACTCCTGAGTTCCTCGACGAGATTCAGGCTGTGGCCAACACCCTGCGCGAGAAGTGCGAGGTGGTTGTGGTAGCAGGTATCGGTGGTAGCTACCTCGGTGCACGCGCCGTCATCGAAGGCCTCGGAAACTCTTTCGCATGGCTCGTAGCAGACAAGAAGAACCCTACCATCCTCTTCGCAGGAAACAACATCGGTGAGGACTACCTCTACGAGTTGACTACATACTTGAAGGACAAGAAATTTGGTGTCATCAACATCTCTAAGTCGGGTACCACTACCGAGACTGCCCTGGCTTTCCGCCTCTTGAAGAAGCAGTGCGAGGATCAGCGTGGCAAGGACGAGGCCAAGGATGTCATCGTGGCCGTTACCGACGCCAAGAAGGGTGCTGCACGCACTTGCGCTGACAAGGAGGGCTACAAGAGCTTCATCATCCCCGACAACGTAGGTGGTCGCTTCTCTGTATTGACTCCAGTAGGTTTGTTGCCTATCGCCGTGGCTGGTTTCGACGTAAAACAGCTCGTTGCAGGTGCTGTCGACATGGAGAAGGCTTGCGGCAAGGACGTGGCTTTCGACGAGAACCCTGCTGCCATCTATGCTGCCACACGTCAGGCACTCTACACACAGGCTGGCAAGAAGATCGAGATCGTATGCAACTTCCAGCCTAAGCTGCACTACTTCGCTGAGTGGTGGAAGCAGCTCTATGGCGAGAGCGAGGGCAAGGACCAGAAGGGTATCTTCCCTGCTGCCTGCGACTTCACTACCGACCTCCACTCTATGGGTCAGTGGATTCAGCAGGGCGAGCGCTCTATCTTCGAGACCGTCATCAGCGTTGAGACTCCTAACGAGAAGCTGCTCTTCCCTCACGACGATGAGAACCTCGACGGCTTGAACTTCCTCGAGGGCAAGCGTGTGGACGAGGTGAACAAGATGGCTGAGCTCGGTACCCGTCTGGCTCACGTAGACGGTGGTGTACCTAACATCTTGGTTAACGTACCTGAGTTGAACGCTTACTATCTCGGCCAGCTCATCTATTTCTTCGAGAAGGCTTGCGGCATCAGCGGTCTCCTGGAAGAGGTGAACCCATTCAACCAGCCTGGTGTTGAGGCATACAAGAAGAATATGTTCGCATTGCTCAACAAGCCTGGCTATGAGGCAGAGAGCAAAGCCATCCAGGAGCGTCTGGCTAACGAGAAGTAATATATATTTTAGTAGTTAAAGGTGTTAAGGAGTTAAAGGAGTTAAGACAAATGCTTTTCTCCAAGAAAAACAGAGAGGACATAAGATTATAAACTATTGTCTTAACTCCTTAACTTCTTTAAATCCTTAACTCCTTCAAATTATGAAAGATATTATTTCAAAATACTTAAAAGAACACGGCTTTGGGGAGTTCAACCCTAAAGCCGTTCTTTTTGATATGGACGGTGTGCTGTACGACAGCATGCCCAATCATGCCGTGGCATGGCAGGAATCCATGAAGCAGTTCGACATCCACATGACGGCATCCGACGCCTATGCCACAGAGGGTGCTCGAGGCATAGACACCATTCAGATGATGGTGAAAAAGCAGAAAGGCATCGACATCTCGCTCGACGAGGCACAGAAGATGTACGACGTGAAGACCGAAATCTTCCACACCATGCCTACTGCACAGATCTTCCCCGGGGTAAAGGACATCATGCAGAAAATCAAGAATGCCGGTATGCAGGTGGGCGTGGTGACGGGAAGCGGACAACGACCGCTCATCCTGAGATTGCTCGACGACTTCGGCGACTTCCTCGACGAGTCGCACATCGTTACGGCATACGACGTGAAACGGGGCAAACCCAATCCCGACCCTTATCTCATGGGACTTCAGAAGGCTGGAAACCTGAAGCCCTGGCAGGGCATCGTGGTGGAGAATGCGCCCTTAGGCGTTCGTGCAGGTGTTGCTGCCAATATCTTCACCGTGGCCATCAACTCAGGACCTCTTCCCGACGAAGAGCTCTCCCATCAAGGTTGCAACCTGCTCTATCACAAGATGACCGAGTTCTGCAATGACTTCGAATCACTGATTTCAATCCTATAGCGACAAAGCCCCTTCGCTATAGGATTTTTTCTATCCGTCAGCAAGATATAGCAAATGGGGAAGTTGGAGTATATATATTCGGAGTCAAACCAAGAACAAGCGGTCTCTAAACATCTATTTCGGTTTCTTGCAGAACGTGGAGCAACTTAGAATAATCGGCTTTTGAGATGCGTCGCCCTCTGAGGCTTCTCACCTGAGGATAATCTTCGAAATAAGACTCCTGGGTGGTATACCACTGATGATGTCTCACCTCTCGAAGTGCCCGGATCTTTCGCTCTATCCCCGTGGCAAAACTCGGATTGACACGCGACAGGTAATATTTACCATCGTGCATTTCGATGGCCAACATCAAGTAAGTCTGCGGACCTCGCAAAGTCTGTTTAGCCTTTACCTGCTCACTCACCTTCCACCCCTTGGTAGAGGTCATGACCCTGATATCCCAACCATACTTCCGGTTTAGGTTGTCCATCATCCCACGAAACACGACACCATGCGAAGAGGTATCGCGAAGCCCCGTATAGGCTATGGCGTAATGTATCATCTCATGAAGCAACACACTCTTGGCCTGACGATCGGTCATGTCGTAATAGGTTGTCATCGATATCTTGAAATCGTAAAGACGCACCTTGCCCCACCTCGACGCACGCTTAAACGCCATTTGTCCCAAACGGGTTCTGGCACGACTCAAAGCCATAACTGGCAATGGCAGTTGGGCATCGAAATAGGAGCTGTTGAATGTTTCAAACCATCTCTCCATCCATTCCACGGTTACTATCATGATTCTTTATTACTTTATTACTTTATTCCTTGTTGCTATGTCCGAAATGTCGGCACAAAGATACTACTTTTTCTGCATTTATACGAACCGAAGCCTAAAAGAATCGTTTCTGCAAAAGAATACAAAAGTACACCCGAAATGGTTGCTCATCAAAAAAAACGCTTTTTGAGAGAAAAGGCCTACAAAACCCACCTATAGACAAGAAAAAACTACCAAACAGAAGAAAAACAAAGGAAAATATAAAAATAAATGCCAAAATATTTGGTGGAACAAAATAAAAGCAGTACCTTTGCAATCGCTTTTGAAAAGCAAGGGTGGTTACCAGAGTGGCCAAATGGGGCAGACTGTAAATCTGCTGGCTATGCCTTCGGTGGTTCGAATCCATCACCACCCACTTTTTCCCAACATAACTCGTGATAAAAGAGTCCGGATTTCCTACGAAATCTGGATTTTTTTTGTTTATACGTCACTTATACCAAACCAACATTAAACAAACAGCCCCCGTTCATAAAAGATACGGGGGCTATCGGTTTACTTCAAACTGTCACGATACCATTTGTAGAGTTTCTCCACACCGTCTTCTATCTCCACCTTGTGGGTCCAACCCAGGGAGTGCAGCTTCTCTACATCAATGAGCTTACGGGGAGTTCCATCAGGCTTGCTGGCATCAAACTCTATGGTTCCCTCGAATCCTACGGCCTTGACCACCAGCTCGGACAACTCGCGGATGGTCAGTTCCTTGCCTGTGCCCACATTGATGTGGCAATTACGTATCTCACCCAAAGAAGGAATGGCTCCACCACGTCCCTCAGAGTTGTTGCGGTCTACTGCTCCATCCACCTTGGCACCATAGAATACCGAAGAATACTTCTCTATTCCGATAATATCGCTGAAGTCAACATTGAGCAGCACGTGCACGCTGGCATCAGCCATATCCTCGCTCCACAAGAACTCACGCAGAGGTGTTCCTGTTCCCCAGAGCACCACCTTGTTGTCGTAGATGCCATAGAACTCCAGAGCCTTGAGTATTCGCTCATGCGAGTTGTTGCCGTCCACGTTTCCCTCGCCTATGAGGGCACGGAGCTTGTCGGTAGGGTTAATGGGGCGCTTGTTCATATCCACCTCGATACTGTGCCAGTCGCCGTCGTGGATGAGCTTGGCAAGATATATCTTGCGCATCATGGCTGGCATCACATGACTGTTCTCCAAATGGAAGTTGTCATTGGGGCCATAGAGGTTGGTAGGCATCACGGCGATATAGTTGGTGCCATACTGCAGGTTGTAGCTCTCGCACATCTTCAGACCTGCTATCTTGGCAATGGCATATTCCTCGTTGGTATACTCGAGTGGCGAGGTGAGGAGCACGTCTTCCTTCATGGGCTGTGGTGCATCCTTAGGATAGATGCAGGTGGAACCCAGGAAGAGCAGCTTCTTCACGCCGTGCGAATAGGCATTGCTGATCACATTGCACTGCATCTTCATGTTCTGCATGATGAAGTCGGCACGATAGAGCGAGTTGGCCATGATACCTCCCACGAAGGCTGCTGCCAAGACCACTGCATCGGGCTTCTCCTCATCGAAGAACTTCTGTACGGCATACTGGTCTGTCAGGTCGAGTTCCTTGTGCGAACGGCCTACAAGATTGTGATAACCTCTCTTCTCGAGGTTGTTCCAGATTGCAGAACCCACCAGTCCGTGGTGTCCTGCAATATAAATCTTAGAATCTTTGCTTAATGACATATTTCTATTTTTATCAAGAATTTTCTTATCTCTATTTTTTATTTAGTCAAGAATTACAGGAATTAGAGATATACAAATATCCATATTTAAACCTGCATTAACAAAGAAAATTCTTATTTATTGAAGTTTCGCAAGTTTTGTGCCCCACACGCCCTGAAGGGGCAGAAGCTCTTAGCCCAGGGCAGCGCCCTGGGTTATTTTGGGCGCAAACCTGTCGCCCTGTAAGGGCAAAAGCTTTAAAACTCCAGGCAATACATAAAGCTTTTGCCCTTACAGGGCGCCTTGCTGATTGCTATTATACCCAGGGCGATGCCCTGGGCTAGGAGCTTTTGGGCCTTCAGCCCGTACTTAAACCACTTGCGAAAGTTCAGTTATTTATCTTCAAAAAGAGACACCAAATAGAACTCTGTAATTCTCTAATTCTTGAAAAATAAAACTCTTGATTATTTCACGATACCCTTCTCCAGATACTCAGCCAGGTTGCAACGAACCTTCTGACCGGCATCCTCAGCGGCAACCTTGGCCATATCGCTCTCTACCATGATCTTGACAAGGTCTTCGAAAGAAGTGGTGTTGGGATTCCAGTTGAGCTTGGCCTTTGCCTTGGTAGGATCGCCCCAGAGATTGACGACATCGGTAGGACGATAGAAATCGGGAGACACCTCGACGAGAGTCTTGCCGATCAACTCCTCAGGACCTTCCACGCAGATACCCTTCTCGTTCTCTTCCTTGCCTTCCCACTTCAGTTCGATACCTACATAATGGAAAGCCAGCTGGGCGAACTCACGAACAGAGTGCTGCTTGCCGGTGGCAATGACGAAGTCCTCAGGCTTCTCTGCCTGGAGGATGAGCCACATACACTCCACATAGTCCTTGGCATAACCCCAGTCGCGCAAAGAATCCAGGTTGCCCAGATAGAGTTTCTCCTGCTTACCCTGCTTGATGCGGGCTGCGGCAAGAGTGATCTTACGTGTCACGAAAGTCTCGCCACGGCGCTCACTCTCATGATTGAAGAGGATACCCGAACAGCAGAACATATTGTAAGCCTCACGATACTCCTTCACAATCCAGAAACCATACTGCTTGGCAACAGCATATGGCGAATAAGGATGGAAAGGAGTATTCTCGTTCTGAGGAACCTCCTCCACCTTGCCATAAAGCTCGGAAGTGGAAGCCTGATACATGCGGCAGGTCTTCTCCAAACCGCACTGGCGGATGGCCTCAAGGATGCGGAGCACACCTGTGGCGTCTACATCGGCAGTAAACTCAGGAGAGTCGAAGCTTACCTGTACGTGGCTCTGAGCAGCCAGGTTGTAAACCTCGGTAGGTTTCACCTTGTTCATCACCTGGATGATACTCATAGAGTCGCCGAGATCGGCATAGTGAAGATGGAAGTTGGGCTTGCCTTCCAAGTGGGCGATACGCTCACGATAGTCGACTGACGAACGGCGGATCGTGCCATGAACATCATAACCTTTCTCCAACAACAACTCTGCCAGGTAAGAACCGTCCTGGCCTGTGATACCCGTGATAAGGGCTACTTTCTTCTGTTCCATTTATTCCTTTTATTTAAGTTTCGGTTTTTTAAAAAACACAGTACATATCTATAATGCTGCAAAAGTACGACTTTTTATGCAAATAATCAAGTTTTTGAGCCCGAAAATCTACTTTATTCGCCTACAGATCTGTTGGCTCGCAGGTTTGCTCCTTGGGCCAGTTGACCAGAAACAGCTTGTCAGTGGCACGCGTGAAGGCTGTATAGAGCCAGTGAATATAGTCGGGAGTAAGCATATCGTCGGTCATATATCCCTGGTCCACATATACATGCGCCCATTGTCCGCCCTGTGCCTTATGGCAGGTCACGGCATAGGCGTACTTGATTTGCAGGGCATTGAAATAAGCATCCTGGCGAATAGACTTCATGCGGTCGGCCTTCAATGGCACAAAGTGCTGATAGTCTTCCTCCACTTGCCTGAAGAGCTCCTCCTGCTGCTCGTGGGTAAGGGCCGGTGCCTCGCTCTGCAAGGTGTCGAGCATACCCGTCACCTGCATCTCGTAATCATCATAGTCGGGCAACTGCAACAGCAATGTGGCAAAGCGGAACCCATACAGCTCGATATAGTTGCTCACCCTCAACACCTTAGCCCTGTCGCCATTGGCAAGAAAGGCAGGAACAGCGCCGGCACTTCCCTCCCCGCTCTCCTTCTTCTCCTTCTCCGTCCAGAAGTAGTTGTTCTTCACGATCATGAGCATATCGCCCGACGAGAGTTCCTCCTCACGGTCGAGCACCATGTTCCTGATACCATTATTATATATATTGGCGCGCTTGTTGCTTCGGGTGATGACCATCGTCTCATCCATCCCCACATGATGATAACTGTCGCCAAGACTCTCCACCAGCTCTGCTCCCGGCATCATCACGATATCGGCAAAGCCCTTGAAGCGTATCAGCGGAAGTCCTGCCACAGCATCATGGGTTATCATCTGTCTGATGAGGGTGGCATTATAGAGGATGCCCGACGACTGACTCTGTCGCAACACCTCATTGAGGTCGCACTCGTAAACCTTCAGACCGTATCCCTCCATCACCGATGCGCTGAGGGCAGGCGACTCCTCCTCGCCCACAGGGGGCAGCTGTGCCTTGTCGCCTATGAGCAACAGGCGGTCGTTATGTCCCTGATACACAAACTTCACCAGGTCGTCGAGCAGACATCCACTGCCGAAAGTTGTTCCTCCCAGCCCCATATTGGCTATCATCGAAGCCTCGTCCACCATGAAGAGCGTGTCGGTGTAAAGATTGTCGTTCAGACTGAACTGACCGTCAACACCGGCAAAAGCCTTCTCTCTGTAGATGCGGCGATGGATGGTATAGGCAGGAGCCCCACTGCCCAGCGAGAACACCTTGGCAGCCCTGCCCGTAGGGGCAAGGAGCATCACCTTCTGGCGTATCTGCAGCAGGGTACGCACGATGGCTCCCGAAAGCGAGGTCTTTCCCGTACCGGCACTGCCTCGCAATATCATCACTGCCTGAGGGTCGCGGTCGGTCAGAAAACTGACAAAAGTATCGAGTGCCTGCCCCTGCTCCTGCGTAGGAGCAAAGCCAAACTGTTGCAATATCTTATATTTTAGGGATTCGATGACCATAACTCAAAAAAAAATTGTATCTTTGCACCATGCAAAAGTAACAATACTTTTTGAAATGAGAAAGAAAATAAGCAACAATTCTATCCTGGCAGCCTGTGTGCTCGTGGTTTTGACGCTCTGCCTGCTGAGTGTATGGCAACCCATCCACTTCCAGAAGGAAAAGGAACAAAGGGAGACGGCCGTCAAGCAAAGGCTCATGAAGATAAGAACTGCCGAGGAGAACTACAAGAGGCGGCACGGAACCTACACCGGCGACTTCGCCACGCTTATCAAGGGGAAATGGCTTGACAGGGAAATGCAGTACATTCCCTTCTCTGACAACAAGAGATTCTCGCTCTCGGCAACCACCATCGTGACCAAGAACGGCAAACAGATACCGCTCATGGAATGTGGAGCCACCTACGAGGAATACTTGGATGGCCTCAACGAAGATGCCATACAGCAGGAAACCGACAATGCCAACATGGAAGGAAGGTTTCCAGGACTAAAAATTGGAGACATCACAACAAACAACGACAATGCAGGCAACTGGTAACAACAACACAACGAAACTTCTGCAGACACGGCTCACCATCCGTGCCGGCAAGAACAGCCTCAGCTTCTCGGTAGCAGAAGGCGAACGCCAAGTGACATACGAGCCCTATGCCATGAAGAGTGGCGTATCAATGGCAGCCAACCTAAGACAGGCTTTCAAGGAAAGCGAACTGCTGTTGCGTGGTTACAGAAAGGCACGCCTCTTCATCGACACCCCTGTCTTGCTCGTCCCTGTCGACGAGTTCGACGAGAAACAGAAAGATACTTTCTATCAGTACAGCTTCGAGGAGCACGAGAGCGACATCATCATGCACAGAGTACAGCCTCAGCTCAACGCCGTGGCGCTCTTCCCTCTCAACAAAGACTTGAGAACGGTGATGGAGGACAACTTTGCCGACGTGCGCTTTACTCCTGTGCTGCAACCCGTATGGAACCATCTGCACCAGCGCAGCTTCGTGGGCATACAGAAGAAGCTGTTCGCCTATTTCCACGACGGCAAACTCGACATCTTCTGCTTCGACAAGAACCGCTTCAAGTTCTTCAACTCCTATGCCACCACACATGCCAAGGACGCCATCTACTTCATCCTATATGTATGGAAACTGCTCGGCATGGACCAGAAGAAAGACGAGCTGCACGTTGTGGGCGATGTGCCGGACAAGGACTGGTTCATCCACAACACCAAGCTCTACATTCAGAAGACTTACCTTCTCAACCCTGCTGCCGAATTCAACCGGGCACCGCTTACCGAAATCAAGAACATACCTTTCGATCTGCAGGCGCTCTACCTCAGCAAGTAGGAAAGCCCTCCCTGAGGGATGGCCTCACTCAAACCATACATCAACCAACATCACACTCAACAAAAGAATGCGCATCATAACAGGACAATATAAAGGAAGACATTTTGATATTCCACGTACCTTCAAGGCACGTCCTACCACCGATTTTGCCAAAGAGAATATCTTCAATGTACTGCAAGGATACATCGACTTCGAGGATGCTGTCGCCCTCGACCTCTTCGCAGGCACAGGCAGCATTTCGCTCGAACTGGTTTCACGAGGCTGTAGCCGGGTGGTAAGCGTCGAGGCCGACAGAGACCATGCCAACTTCATACGCCAGTGCTTCAAGAAGTTGGGCGATGAGAGCGACCTGCTCATCCGTGGCGACGTGTTCCGCTTCCTGAAGAGCTGTCATCAGAAGTTCGACTTCATCTTCGCCGACCCTCCTTATGCACTCAAGGAACTGCCCGAGATACCCCGGCTCATCCTCGAAGGCGACCTGCTCAACGAGGGAGGCATCTTCGTCTTCGAACATGGCAAGAACTACGACTTCTCCGACCATCCCCGCTTCCTGGAACACAGAAGCTATGGCAGTGTCAACTTCTCTATCTTCAGATAATCATCTAAAGCAGTGGTGACAAGAGCCTTACTGTCGACTCGAAGAGGCGCTTCAGGAAGGGACGCTTGATGTAATAAGTCACATCATCGGTCAACTGACAGTGCGCCTCATCTTCCAGAAAGATGTTCTTGATTCGCAAGGCCATGTCTGTGTCGAAGAAGAAGGCATTGGCCTCAAAGTTGTTCTCAAAACTGCGGAAGTCGACATTCGTACTTCCACACGAGCATATCTTGTCATCGCTCACCAACAGCTTGCTGTGGTTGAATCCCGCCTCATACAAGTACACTTTCACTCCTGCCTCTATGGCTTCCATCATGTATGACCGCGAAGCCCACTCCACCAGCCGTGCATCGCTGTGACGTGGCACCATGAGTCTGACGTCCACGCCAGCCAAAGCCGCCGTTCGCATGGCAAAGAGCACGGGTTCGGTAGGAAGAAAATAAGGAGTTTCGAGATACACATAGTGCTGCGCCTGCAACAGGATGCGCACATAGCCCTGCATGATGTCGGGCCAGGGAGTTACCGGACTACTGGTCACCACCTGCACCAAACAGTTGTTGCGGATAGCCGCATCGACAGGAGGATAATAACGCCGGTCGGTAATCAGCGTGCGGTCTACGAAATACCAGTCTACTAAGAAAGCTCTCTGTATGGCATAAACGCCACCACCCTCTATGCGCAGATGCGTGTCGCGCCAGACTCTTCCGCCTCTTCCCTTCACATAGCGAAGGGCCAAGTTCATACCTCCTATGAATCCCACCTTGCCGTCTACCACACACAACTTGCGGTGGTTGCGATAGTTCACCTTGCTGGTAAAGGCAGGAAACCGTACCGGCATAAAGGCATGAACATCTATTCCGGCATCGCGCATACGCTCAAAGAAAGAATCGCTGACGCGCCAACAGCCCACATCATCATATATCAGACGTACCTCCACACCCTGCCTGACCTTGTCTGCCAAAGCATCGGCTATCAGATTTCCCAAGGGGTCGTCCTCTATGATATAGGTATCTATATGGATGTGTTTCTCCGCCCTGCCGATGGCTTGCAGCAGACTGAACACGAAACCATAGCCATCGGTATAAATCTCCACCTGATTGTCTTTGAAAGGGAGCGCCCAGTTCTGGTTGGCAAAAAGGCGCATCAGGGGCTGGCTGTCGGCAGGCAGATGCAGGTTCTCCTGCTCAGCAAACTCCAGCATCGAGCGCTTGGTGAGCTGGTCCATGGAACGGTTGCTGATGAGTCGCTGCTTACGGATGTCCTGCCCGAAGAACACATAGAGCACGATTCCGAGAAAGGGCATAAAGAGCAGCACCATAATCCAGGCTATGGTCTTCGCCGGCTGTTTATTGTCCATCAGTACCGCCACGACGGTGGGGATGGTAAGCAGCGCATATACTAATAAATATATCCAGTGGAAATATATCATATCATTGAAGTTTCACATGTACGGAAGTTATAGAAGTAAACTTCCCTTTCTGCACTTCACATCATCGTTAGTTAAAGATGAAGTTGGCTTGTGCCGCCAGCAGACTGTTCATCTGCTTCAACTTGGTGAACTCTGCTATCAGTTCCATGTTGTTGGGGTTCTGCACGAACTGCTGTCTCACCTCTACCAGGCGCTGGGCGATGTAATGAGTACGGAAACTCAGCATGTCCTTAAACACCATCTGCCTGAGCTTTTCGGGGTTCAACTTGAGTTGCAGACTGGCTGTCGACACCTCCTGTTCGCCCGTCATCATGCCCGCCAGCCGACTCACGGCAGGGTCGGGATGATTGGCAAAGTAGGTCTCTGCCTTGAAGTCCTCGTCACCTATATGTTCCACGGCCTCGTGCAACACCTTATTATATATAGGGTTGTGAAACTCGAAACCATCGCCCTGCATATCGAGCATGATGTATTGTGCCACGGGCAACTCCACATCCTGCTGCTCAGAGTCTTTCACGGTGATGAGTTCCTCGCCATGATGAATCACGATCTGTATGATGAGGTCTTCCACCTCGCGCAGTTTGGCCTCGGGAGTCGTTCCTCCCATCTGCTGTCCCGTCTGCGCCGCCTGCTGCACCACCTGGTCGCGCAGACCTGCCGCCCGTCTTTCTTCTTTCACCTGTTCGCTGAGCCCGTTGCGCACAAAGTTGTTGAGCGCATTCACGATGATGGCCTCGCTCACGCCCAGTCGGTGCGAGCAGTCGGTGATATAGGAGGCACGCGTTATCTGGTTCTTTATCTTCGAGATGCTCTCCACGATCGAGTTGATGGCCTCGCTTCGCTTCACTGGGTCGGTAACGCCCTTGAGCATCAAATGGGTCTTGAATTGTATGAAGTCTGTCTGGTTTTCCTCGATATACTTTCTGAAGTCGCTCGCCGTATGACTGCGTGCAAAACTATCGGGGTCATTGCCATCGGGCAGCAGGAGAACCTTCACGTTCATCTCTTCCTCCAAGAGCATGTCGGTACCTCTCAGGGCAGCATGCACACCTGCCGCATCGCCATCATAGAGCAACACGATATTGTTGGTGAAACGGTGCAGGAGCCTTATCTGGTGCACACTGAGTGCCGTTCCCGAGTTAGCCACCACATTCTCTATACCGCATTGGTGCATGGAGATGACGTCGGTGTAGCCCTCCACCATGTACACACAGTTTTCCTTGGCAATGGCTTTCTTGGCCTGATAGAGTCCATAAAGCTCCCGTTCTTTATGATAGATATCGCTGTCGGGCGAGTTGACATACTTCTGGTTGACTCCTTTCGTACGGCTGTCGAGCACACGACCTCCGAAAGCCACCACCTTGCCGCTCACACTGAACCAGGGGAAGATGGCTCGTCCCGAGAATCGGTCGAGATACTTGTCTTCTCCGCTCTTGTTGGAGGCCTCGTCCTTGTCCACCTTGAAGCAGAGGCCCGTTGCCACCAGATACTTGGGGTTATAGCCTTTCTTGATAGCCTCGTCATACAAGGCCGTCCTGCTGTTGGGATCAAACCCCAGCCTGAACTTGCGGATGATGTCATCACGGAATCCACGGCTGCGGAAATACTGCATACCGATGGCTCGTCCGTCCACATCGTTCTGCAGGATGTCCTCGAAGTATTTCGATGCCCATTCGTTGACGATGAACATCGACTCCCGCTCGCTCTCCTTCTCCTTCTCCTCGCTTGTCAGTTCCCGCTCCTTGATCTCGATGTGATATTTGTTGGCCAACCAGCGCAGCGCATCGGGATAGGTCATCTGTTCCAGCTCCATCAGGAAGTTGATGGCGTTGCCTCCCTTTCCACAGGTGAAACAATGGCAGATGCCGCGTGCGGGCGAGACAGAGAAGGAAGGATGCGAATCATTATGGAAAGGGCACAAACCGATATAGTTCACACCGCGTTTTTTGAGCGACACGAACTCCGACACCACGTCAACGATGTTGGTGGCGTCCATGATTCGGGCTATGGTCGGTTTGTCTATCATTTTATTTCAGTTCCTGTTTCATTCTGTTGGCCTGCTTCTGTGCTGCGGCACGTGCTGCGGCATTCACTTCATGGGCATTGGCCTTGCGGTGATAAGTGTATGTCTTGCCTTGCGAGTCGCTGAGCACCAGCGAGTCTTTCTTCATATAGACGAATGAAAGGGTATCTATGGAAGTCTTCTCGTTGAACACGACTCCCTGCATCTCGAAACGTCCCCTCACAAGCAGCAGCTTGCCATTGTAGGCATGCCACTCTGTATACTGTGGCACTTCGGGATATTCCACCGGACTGTCATCCTCCACCGAACTGTTCTGCATGACAAAGCCCACCGATCGGGCCTCACCCATCCGCTTGAGTGTGAAACCATATTCACGTGGCACCATATAGTTTTCCACGATGCTGTCGGGCATATTGGCAAGGATGCGTGCCTGCTGACGGCGTGACAGATGACTCAGGTCACGCAGATGGGGCATCACCTGATAGGTCCATGTAGCCTTCAGCTTGTCGAGATCCACCACCATTCTGGCACGGTTCTTCTCTCCCTCTACCGGCAACACACATATCCAGTCGCCTATCTCTATATCGCCAAACACCTGATGCTGTCGGGTAGCCTCCAATATATTGTAGCGCACAGGGTCTCCGCCGCTGTTGGGCAAGAGCACCACCACACTGTCGGTACATCCCATGCAGGCAAGTCCGTAGATGGCATGGTCGCCCTTGGCAGGCTTCGCCGTACTGATGGGCAGGTTGATATTAGGACGTGGTGGGCGTGGTCCTTTCTTGCAGGCGGCAAGCAGGACAACGGCAAAGACGAGGAGTATGAGAGTTTTGTATCTATGCATCATTCTGACTGTTATTTTGGGTAATGCTTTCGACTTATCGACTACAATCACTACCTTATTTATCTATATAATGATGCAAAGTTACTACTTTTTTCGGAAAAACGAAGGAAAAAACAGTTTAATAGATAGGTAAATCTATTTTTTTTAGTACTTTTGTAAGCAAAAACTATAGATATCTACATGACAACAACATTATACTTGGTTCGTCACGGCGAGACTGTCGACAATGCAGCCCACATCATGCAGGGACAGACACCAGGCGAACTCAATGACAAAGGTATTGCCCAGGCTGAAGAAGTGGCAGCCCGCATGGCCGACCATCCCATCGACGTATTTGTATCGAGCGACCTGAAGCGCAGCATTCAGACTTGCGAGATTATAGCCCGTCCCCATCATGCCGAGGTGATTACCACTCCTCTGCTGCGCGAACGCGACTGGGGAAGTTTCACTGGCAAGTTTATCCCTTCCCTGCCCCAAGACCCCAAAGACTGGCCCGACGATATCGAGTCGATAGAAAGCATGAAGTCGAGGGCTCAAAACTTCATCACCTGGCTTCGCGTCACCTATCCCGGCAAGACCATTCTTGCCGTAGGTCATGGCATCATCAACAAAGCCCTGCAGAGTGTTTACTTCCGCCGGCCGATGAACGAGATTGAGAAAATGGGCAATGCCGAAGTGAGAATCCTGATATTGTAGTTAAAAACATTAATCCAAAAACATAATAATCATGGCAAGAAAAATAGCTCTTATCACAGGCGCCACAAGCGGTATTGGCGAAGGATGCGCCCGGAGATTCGCACAAGGAGGCTACAACCTCATCATCACAGGCCGCAACACAGGCAAGTTGGAAATTCTGAAACAGGAACTCGAAGAGGAAGGTATCCAAGTGCTGGCACTGGCTTTCGACGTGCGCAACAGAGAGGCGGCTCGCAAGGCTGTTGACTATATCCCTGAGGCATGGCGCAACATCGATGTCCTGATCAATAATGCAGGACTGGCACGAGGCCTGGAACCAGAGTACGAAGGCGACTTCGACGACTGGGACCAGATGATAGATACCAACATTAAAGGTCTGCTCACCATGACCCGACTCATCGTTCCCGGCATGGTGGAACGCAATCGTGGGCATGTCATCAACATCGGAAGTGTGGCTGGCGATGCTGCCTATGCGGGCGGAAATGTCTACTGTGCCACCAAGAGTGCCGTAAAAGCCATCACCGACGGTCTGCGCATCGACGTGGCTCATACCCGCGTTCGCGTTACCAACATCAAGCCGGGACTGGTGGAGACCAATTTCTCCAACATCCGTTTCCATGGCGACACCCAGCGTGCCGACAATGTTTACCGTGGCATCGAGCCATTGACGGGCGATGACATTGCCGACGTGGCATTCTATGCCGCCTGCGCTCCCGAGCATGTTCAAATAGCCGAGGTGCTGGTTCTCGCCACCCATCAGGCCAATGGCACCGTGATTCACCGAGACTAAGAACTTCTTACAAGATATCCATGATTTCCTCGAAACGGGAAATACGACGGAGGCGTTCGTGAGCGAACTCCTCCGTTTTTTCATGCGCCCATGTTGTATGGAAAGGTATATGAACAGCCGAGGCACCTATCTTCAACGCAGGCACAATGTCGCTCTTGAAACTGTTGCCCACCATGACCAACTCTTCGGGCTTTACCTCCAACTCACGGCAGAGTCTTCGATAAGCCTCGGGCGTCTTGTCGCTCACGATGCTCACCACGTCAAAGTAACGTTGCAATCCCGAACGCCACAGTTTGTTCTCCTGGTCTTGCAACTCACCTTTGGTGAATACTGCAAGCTTGTATTGACGCGTCTGTCTGAGCCTTGCCAGCGTCTCCTCCACGCCCTCCAAAGGACGGGCATCGAGCCTCAGCAAGGTCTTGCCCAGCTCCACGATTCGCCCTATCAGCTTGGCAGGCACCTCGCCCAGACTCACCTTCACGGCATTCTCCACCAGTGAGATGGTAAAGGCTTTCACACCATATCCCAGGTCTTCCATATTACCGCTCTCTGTCTCGAAGAGCGAAGCAGATATCTCCTCCTTGCTTCCATAGTCTGAAAGCAAGTCACAGTATTCGTCCTCTACGTCTTCAAAATAGTTCTGCAATGCCCACAACGTATCGTCGGCATCAAAGGCTATAGCCTTGACAGAACCCGCTATCTTGTTGTTTTCTTTCATTTTCGTAATTTTTTACTCAAGAAGTTTTTTCAAGAAGTTAGAGAAGTTATCACGCCTTTCAGGGCGTGCTGCTTAGTGAATACACCCACAAAGACTATTGTCTTAATTCCATTAACTCCTTAACTCCATTAACTCCATCAACTTCCTTACTTCCATCAACTCCCGCAAAATAATTTCCAATCCTTTCCCTCAACAAAAGTACAACATTCTTTTCTATCTCCCAAATTTTTCCTTTCAAAAAGCATCACTTACCCGAATAAAAAACGTGTGCTCAACCATCAACGGACAAGCACACGCACATTTTCGTATTAACCAGAAAAACACATATTTACTAAAAACGAGTCATAAACTCAACTACTATCTTGTCTTTCTCCGAAGGTTTGGCAATACCACCCTCACGATAGAAATACTTCTCATAGTTGATGCGGATATCGGAGATAAATGGCTTCGACAGACTCAACGTAACACCGCCGGTGACACGATGGCGCTTATAGTCGTTGATAATCAACTCGCCCAGATCATCGTCTGTCGCATTGTAACGGGAGCCGTCGCTATGATCGCTCATGAAATCATAACGCACCAAGGGCGAAACCTTCTTGATCAGTCGTGTGCGAACAGGGATGTCATAGCAGGCAAAACCATCGAAGGCATGCACATCGTGGAAGGCGTTATGAGAATAATGCTTGTAGAGATACTCCATCTCGGCAATGAAACCACCATAGTGGAAGGTAACACCTGCATCATACATATTCACAGTCACGTCAGAAGGCTTGATCTTCTGAGTACTCAGCACCAGGTTGACATTGGGGAAGAGGAACTGTGCCTTGGCAGAATAGTTGACGCCCTTGGTCCAGTAGTCCTTCTGATTGGTAAGACCAGAGCCGTTGAACACACCGGCATTCACCACGATGGGGAAACCTACATTCCAGGTGTAACCCACCTCGGCACCCACGTCACGCACATTGCCCACCTGCTTGGCGATAAACGAGCGGTTGGCAAAATACTGCTGATGGGGCGAACGGTGAGCATCAATGGTGAAGGGCACACGCTCCTGACCGATGGTAAACTGCAGGGTGCTCCAGGGCTTGATGCGTGTGTAGGCATCAAGCATCTTGATCTTTCCCTCATCGCAGAGGTCAATCTCTGCCTTGTAGCTCACCTCCTTGGTCACATTTCCCGACACACTGACACGGGCTGTACGAACCTCGAAGCGTCCCTCTCCCTCTTCGGTTTGATACTCATACTTCGAGCGGATGGTGCCGTTAATTTTAGGCATTCTGTCTACTTTCTCTTCTTCGCCATTGTCATACTTCTGTGCTTGAGCTGTCATCGCAAGTAACGAGAGCAGCAACAGCATGGTGGTTGTTTTCTTATTCATTATATTATTTTATTTGCTGATTTTTCTCGGCTGCAAAGTTAAATAAAAAAAGTTACTTTCATACGACACTGACGTTACAAAACAATGACAATCATGAAATAGGCTCACAACCCACAGACTGTAATATCGTTGTAACAAAACTTAAAGTTTTTGCCCTTTACCTTTGCTTTACCCTTCGGCCAGCGATTTTCAATTCCCTTCGGCCGGTGACCGTTGGTTCAGGGCGTGCTAACTCCTCTTAACTTCCCTCTAACCCCCTTCTTTTCCAAAAAAATGCCGATTTATTTGTGTAATACACAAAAAAATGCTACTTTTGCGGCTGTGTTCCTTACGAAACACTAACAAACTTAGAAATAATAACAATAACCATTTTATTAATATGAGTTTAAAAATTGTAGTACTTGCCAAGCAAGTACCAGACACAAGAAATGTGGGTAAGGATGCGATGACAGCCGAAGGCACAGTCAACCGCGCAGCCCTTCCCGCCATCTTCAATCCAGAAGATTTGAACGCTTTGGAGCAGGCTCTTCGATTGAAAGAGCAGAATCCAGGTTCCACAGTTGGTATTCTTACAATGGGTCCTCCACGTGCCGGTGAGGTAATTCGCCAGGGTCTTTACCGTGGTGCAGATACAGGTTGGCTGCTTACCGACCGCCTCTTCGCCGGTGCCGACACATTGGCCACATCCTATGCCCTTGCCACCGCCATCAAGAAGATAGGCGATGTCGACATCGTGATCGGTGGTCGCCAGGCTATCGATGGTGATACCGCACAGGTAGGTCCACAGGTAGCTCAGAAGTTGGGCTTGAACCAGGTCACCTATGCCGAAGAGATCCTGAAGGTGGAAGACGGCAAGGCAACAGTCCGTCGCCTCATCGATGGAGGTGTCGAGACCGTAGAGGCCCCATTGCCACTCGTGATAACCGTAAACGGCAGTGCAGCTCCATGTCGCCCATGCAACGTGAAGCTCGTAATGAAATACAAATACGCATCTTGCCCTATGGAGCGCAAGGGAGATGAGCCTTGGACCAACCTCTATGAGGAGCGTCCTTACCTCACTCTCAACCAGTGGAGCGTAGCCGATGTTGACGGCGATCCTTCACAGTGTGGTCTGAGCGGTTCACCTACCAAGGTGAAGGCTGTAAAGAACATCGTGTTCCAGGCTAAGGAGAGCAAGACCTTGACAAGCAGCGATGAAGACATCGACAACTTGATGAAGGAATTGTTGAACGAAAGTATTATCGGATAGTATTTTAAGAGGAATTTAAGGAGTTAAGAAGTTAAGGAGTTAAGACAACAGCTTTAGGGCTATATGTCATTCTCCTATACTCAAGCAACAAAACTGTTGTCTTAACTCCTCAGCGACCGCAAGGAGCGATAACTCCTTAACTCCTTTAACTCCTCAACAATTTAAAAAGACAATGAACAACGTATTTGTATATTGCGAGGTAGAAGGCACAACCGTAGCCGAAGTATCTCAAGAATTGCTTACCAAGGGTCGTAAGCTCGCCAACCAGCAGGGCGTGGAGCTCCATGCCATTGTGGCTGGCACAGGCATCAAGGGAAAGGTGGAAGACCAGATCCTGCCCTATGGTGTAGATAAGTTATTTGTTTTCGATGCCGAGGGATTGTTCCCATACACCTCAGCTCCTCATACCGACATCCTCGTCAACCTCTTCAAGGAGGAGAATCCACAGATTGCCCTGATGGGTGCCACCGTTATCGGTCGCGACCTCGGTCCTCGTGTCTCTTCTTCTCTGACCAGCGGTTTGACAGCCGACTGTACCGAGCTCGAGATTGGCGAATATGACGACAAGAAGAGCGGCAAGCACTACGACGGTTTGCTCTATCAGATTCGTCCAGCCTTCGGTGGCAACATCGTGGCAACCATCGTCAACCCAGAGCATCGTCCACAGATGGCGACAGTACGCTCAGGTGTGATGCAGAAGAGCATCTACGAGGGTGAGTGCAAGAAGGAAGTTGTTTACCCAGAGGTAAGCAAGTATGTACCTGCCGAGGACTTCGTCGTAAAGGTACTCGACCACCATGTAGAGGCTGCCAAGCACAACCTGAAGGGTTCTGCCATCGTTGTAGCCGGCGGTTATGGTGTAGGAAGCAAGGAAGGTTTCGACCAGCTCTTCGAGTTGGCTCATCTCCTCCATGGCGAGGTAGGTGCTTCCCGTGCAGCTGTTGATGCAGGTTGGGTAGACCACGACCGTCAGATTGGTCAGACCGGTGTCACCGTTCATCCTAAGGTTTATATTGCCTGCGGCATCTCCGGTCAGATCCAGCACATCGCCGGTATGCAGGATTCCGGCATCATCATCTCCGTAAACAACGATCCTGATGCCCCCATCAACAAGATTGCCGACTACGTCATCAACGGTAATGTCGAAGACGTCGTCCCCAAGCTCATCAAGTACTACAAGCAGAATTCAAAGTAAGCTGCAAGTAGCACCATTTACACATTTATTTAAATAAGAAAAGCAAAATGTCCAATTATTATACAGACCATCCTGAGATAGAGTTCCACCTGAACCATCCGCTCATGAAGCGTGTTGTGGACTTGAAGGAACGCAATTACGTAGAGAAAGACCAGTTCGAAGATGCACCTGTCAACTACGAGGATGCCATTGAGAACTACAAGCGACTGCTGGATATTACCGGCGATGTGGCAGCCAACATCATCGAACCCAACTCTGAAGATGTCGACCTCGAAGGTCCACACTTGGAGAATGGCCGCATGATTTATGCCAGCAAGACATTCGAGAACCTCGATGCCACCCGCAAGGCAGGCCTCTGGGGCTTGTCCATGCCACGTCGTTACGGCGGCTTGAACCTGCCTAACGCCATTTTCTCTATGGCATCCGAGATCATCGCAGCTGCCGATGCAGGCTTCCAGAACATCTGGTCACTCCAGAGCTGTATCGACACCCTCTATGAGTTCGGTTCTGAGGAACAGCGTCAGAAGTACATCCCTCGCATTTGCGCAGGCGAGACCATGAGTATGGACCTGACCGAGCCAGATGCAGGTTCCGACTTGCAGCGCGTGATGCTGAAGGCCACACAGGATGAGGACGGCACATGGCGTCTCAACGGTGTGAAGCGTTTCATCACCAATGGCGACTCCGACATCCACCTGGTACTGGCTCGTTCAGAGGAAGGCACCAAGGATGGTCGTGGCCTCTCCATGTTCATCTATGACAAGCGTGATGGTGGCGTCACCGTTCGTCACATCGAGCACAAGCTCGGTATTCATGGTTCACCAACCTGCGAGTTGGTTTACAAGAATGCCAAGGCTGAACTTTGCGGCAACACCCGTCTCGGTCTGATCAAGTACGTGATGGCACTGATGAACGGCGCCCGCTTAGGTATCGCCGCACAGAGTGTAGGTGTAGAGCAGGAAGCTTACAACGAGGGCTTGGCCTATGCCAAGGAACGTGCCCAGTTTGGCGAGAAGATCATCAACTTCCCAGCCGTTTACGACATGCTGTCAAGAATGAAGGCCAAGTTGGATGCAGGTCGTTCACTCCTCTACTGCTGCGCCCGCTATGTCGACATCTACAAGGCATTGGAAGACATCGCCCGCGACAGCAAGCTCACTCCCGAGGAGCGTCAGGAGATGAAGAAGTACACCCGTCTTGCCGACGCCTTCACACCATTGGCTAAGGGTATGAACTCAGAGTATGCCAACCAGAACGCCTACGATGCCATCAGCATCCACGGTGGTTCCGGTTTCATCATGGAGTATAAGTGCCAGCGCCTGTTCCGTGATGCCCGCATCTTCTCTATCTACGAGGGTACCACCCAGTTACAGGTAGTAGCAGCCATCCGTTACATCACCAACGGTACCTACCTCAACATCATCAAGGAGATGTTGGAGAGCGAGGTCAGTGACGATCTGAAGGCATTGAAGGCCCGTGTAGCCAAGTTGGCAGACCTCTACGAGGCAGCCATCAACAAGGTGAAGGAAGCCAACGACCAGGCAGTTCACGACTTCCTGGCTCGCCGTCTCTACAACATGACTGGCGACATCGTGATGTCTCTCCTCATCCTCGACGACGCCACCAAGTCACCCGAGCTGTTTGCCAAGAGTGCCAACGTATATGTCCGCATGGCAGAGGAAGAAGTCCTCGGTCATTCCGCATACATCCAGAACTTCCAGGCCGAAGACTTGGAGAGCTTCAAGGCTTAATCCGCGCAATTCTCAAGGAGTTATCGAACCTCATCCCTTCCCTAACTCCTTCCGAATCACCATAAAAAAATCCGAGGCTTACCTGCCCCGGATTTTTTTATCCCCTTCCCATCCATCAAGTCCGTCTGAACGTCCGAACGAAAAGGCAATTTATTTTTGTCAAGAATTTAAGAAATAACGTTCGCCGGCCGAAGGGAAAGGCAATTCGAGAAGCATTCCTGCTGTTCTGAATAAACGAGATTTACAGGAATAGGGCGGCTAAAGCCACCCTTTCTGCAGGGTATCAGCAGCCTCTCAGCAAGTAGCGAGCAAGCAGCCTTTCTGTAGCGAGCAAGCAATAAACTCAGCAAGCTGTAAGCTACGAGCAAGCAGCCTTTCAGTAGCGAGCAAGCAATAAGTTCAGCAAGGCGGTCGCATCCCGCAAACCGCAGCTCCGCTGCTGGCGTAGACCTCTGATGGTCCGCCAACCATAGAATGAAATGGTTCAGAGCGACGAGGAGGAGCGGTTTCCTCTTCTTCCCTGAGGGGAGAAGACCGAGATGAGAGGTGGACCCTCCCTTAAGGGTAAGGGAGGACTGGTGGGTTTTCGAAAAAAAGCACCGAGTGCAGCCAGCTTTATCAAAAAAGAAAAAATAATTTATAATGTTCGTTGTGAACATTATAAATTATTTTTTCTCCAACACCAATGCCACACTCTAAACACCGGTTCACTCAGAGCCTCCGCAGGATAAAACCTCAACAACCTGAAATCCCGGCACAATCTATTAAGATTATGTCCCAAATCCATCCGCTTGTCATAATGCCCGAAGTTGCCACCATTCAAGATATCATCAAGAAGCATCCGTCCCCTCTTTGCATCCATCGAAGCAATCATCATCTCCTCCGGCAGCCCCATCACCTGATGCAGAACAAACATCACAGCCCCAGCAAACCGCCACAATCCAAGAAACTTCAACTCCCTCTGCAAGGAACTTAACTTATCACAATCCACATTCCATTTTCTGACCACGAAGAAGTAATCCACCACCTGTCTCAATCCCACACCCTCATAGAAATAATGATGGTAGAGATGATAAAGCTGATAAACACAATTAAAGGAAGGCGTAGGAACAGCAACAGTACCATCGCCATGCACCAGTTCCACCATGTTGCCACACTGAGCATCGACATTCCTCTTCAGCCACTTCTGCAGCCTCCTGTTATAAACGAAGTTAGCCATGAATCCAGGCGTAGAATGCAGTTCCACGGTCACACCATTGATGGTAAGACCAATATGGTTGAAACTCTCATCATCCACCTGTCCATTCGTATTTTTCACAAGCGAGTGAGCGAGAGCCCGAATCTCCTCACGCCCAGCATTCACCCATATATCCACATCGCCAGGCGTCCTTGCCGAAGGATTAGGATACATCACAGCATTCCCCTGCCCTTTCAAAATACAGCAAGGATACCCCGCATCCCTCACCTTATTGTATAGCGCCACAGTAGCCCTGTCCAGCACCTCATTACGTTGCTGAATCTTTCGGCTGAAGGCAAACCAGCTCATCAGTAATTGCAGATGTGGTGCAGTCTCCTTAGGCAGTTTCTGAACTCCCTCGAACACAACCCCTATCAGTGTCTGTTCCTTAGCAAACTCATAGAAAGCGCCCCAGTCGAACCCCTTCAGTTCCGTTCCATCAAGAAACTCTGTGCCCTCATAAAGTCCCAAACTAAATTGAATAAATCGAAAATATAAATCTGTCATACCTTTACATCTTTTCTGTTACAGAAGTTAAGTTATAGAAGTTATAGCTGTTAGTTAAGTTATAGAAGTTAAAGAAGTTATCACTCCCTCCGCTCGTTCGGGAAGTTAAGGGACAACAGCATCGTATCCCTGCGTTCCCATAAACAGCAATTCCTGCAAGTTGCGAGCAAGCAGCACGCCCTGAAGGCAAGAAGCCCGTACATAAACCACATACGAAACTTCAGTATTTACTGTTAAACTTTGACAAAAAGAAGTCATAAGTCATACAACTCACATCAAAACGCCCTATATTTGCAATCAATATTAATTAAAACAGATAACGTTATGGCACAGACATCAATGACAGTCAGAATAGACTCACAACAGAAAGCTATGTTCGACAGCCTCTGTGAGCAGTTTGGCATGAGTGCAAATGCAGCAATCAATGTATTTGTCAAGGCGGTAATCCGCACACGAAGTATACCTTTTGCCATCAAAGCAAAGGAAAGCAAAGAAGACAAGGTTACAGACGAGGCAATAGAAGCTTTTGAAAACATGTGCAAGACGGCAAGAGAAAACAACATAGAAATGTCTCTTGATGAAATCAATGCAGAGATAAAAGAAGTCAGACGATTAAGAAAAGAACGCAATGGTGTACGCAGTTATTGATACCAACATTTTTGTGTCTGCTTTTATCACAAAGAATGCCACTGCCTCAACACGCCGAGTTATCAACAGCCTTTTTGCAGGAAAAATCAAGCCCTTGTACAATGATGAAATCATAGAAGAATATTCCGAGGTGCTTCATCGTTCAAAATTTCATTTGGCAGACAAAGACATACAAAGAAATGATGGAGATATTGGACTATGGAGAATAAGATGACAGTATCAGCAAATTACGCAATGCGCCATCCATCTTGTCCCTATGGTCCCATCCCACACAACCATTTTTTAGCAAGTTTTCTCCCTGCGGTCCCATCCCGCATAAAAAACTGGCGAGCCTCTGATGGTCCGCCATCCACAGAATGAAATGGTTCAGAGCGACGTTTCTGTCCCCTACAAGGGGAACCAAAGGGGTCGTATCCATTATATTCGTTTTTACGTTTGGTAGAGTACTAACGTTTATGTGAAATCCTAAAGGCCATTATCTATAAATGAATCTAACTCCTTACATTGTTTATAATATGTATGAATCCCCTTTATAGAACTGATTTTTGACAACATGTATTTATTGCATAACACTTCAAGCGAAGAAGATGTTTGCGCCAAAGCCATCAGGTTACCCTGCAAAGTCTGTAGAGGTTGCTCTTTGATATCAATATCAGTTACAATAATATACGCAAGATGATCAGCATTACAAAATTTTGGGTTGGATGCATAATCATTACATATATCAATACTATCTTTCAACTTTTTGATAAAATCATAGCCTGACACCTGTTTTTTTATCTTTTTCTCTACATTTTTCTTTTGATACTGCAGAAAATCAACCCACCCCTTTATTTCTACGAACAATAGCTTTTCGTTCTTTTCAGACAATCCATCTACCGAAGCACAAGAAATCACCTGATGTTCCTTGCAGTAGGCGGTCTTTACATCATCAAAATTCACGAATCGTTTAGCAGGCTCCCAAGAACACCTGGGTGTCGTAGCACAAGGCTTATGCAGCTCACAGACAGAACAAAGAGAGAAATGCTTATCCTTCACCAAAAACGATATTAATTCACTGGCAGTTTTCATTTCATTCTTCCCCTTACTTCATCCACGTTCATGATTTTATTCAAAGGCTCAGCCAAGGTAAGAAAAACCTGATTTAAGTCATTAGTAACCTCTTTCATAGTTACCATATCACCATTACCACACTCTGCCATGTAGTAGTTCACATACTTCTCAATGTTATACATAGCAGAATAATACCTCACGGCTTGCAGGAAATACGGACTATGGGTACTGATCATCACCGGAATACCGGAATTAACAATCTGTACGATAACCTTAGCAAACTCCACCTGCCACTGAGGATGCAGATGGTTCTCAGGTTCATCCCATATCAAAGGACGATTATTGGAAATACAATAACCATCAAGCAGAAGCTGCAAGGCACCAAAACTTTTGATACCAGAAGCCACATTGATAGGCTTGATTTTCATACCATCTTTTTGATATACGATGCTACGTGAACTCTTATCATATGCAAACGTACCATGAATGATATCCGCTGTATGAAAATCCTTCGATTGAGGCTCAAACAAACTTAGCTGAGTATCAAAATTCTGGAAATTCAAGACCTTGTCAACAAAGTCTTTCACGTGGGCAGGAACCATAGGTTTATATCCCAAAGTTCTCTTCATTTCCCGATAAGCAACAGAAGATTTTAAGCTATCAAGAAGATGGAAGTACAGTGGCGACTCAACATAAGTGATATCCTCATAGAATCCTCTTTCAGAAAAGGAAACGTTTGTCACTTGATTATCCTTTGCCTTAAACGACAGTTTCCCCTCTTCTTCAGTATCAAGCATAACATAAGTAAGTTCCGACTTAGAAGAACAGAACTGCCCCATAAACTCAGATTCAACGAGATAAGCCAACTCCGTTTTCAATACAGCAGCAGGATTATTCACCTGATCATAGCAAATCCGAATATTCACAATATCCTCCTTGAGCAAGGATTTTTGGCGAGGAGACAAATCAACATCTTCGATTTTAGCATTCAGATGATCAAGAAAAGCATTTCGTTCCGCTTCGTCCTGACATATTCTTTCCATTTCCGATTTGACACGAGGCAACAGATCCATAGTACCATCTATGATTTTTTTTCCATAGAAGTGCTTATACAAAGAATCTATATGCTTAGAAGCTTTGTTGGCAGAACTTTCATTACTCAAACTTCTCATATTAGAGACCGCCTTGATAATAGAAAAGAATGCTCTACCAATGGTACTTTTTCCCATATCATTCTCTCCCACAATCACAGTCAAGCCATTCAAGGCAATATCTGCTTCCTTGATTTTATTGATATTTTGTATCTCTAATCTCATTGATCTATCAATTTTTCTGCAAAACTAAACAAAAAACATTATATATACAAAGAATTGGAGCACTTTTTCATTTTAAAAACCTTTTCTACAACCTTATCAATTGTCATATGAGATTCAATTGCTTCATAATAACTATATTTTATGCTATCAATGATTTTATTTATCCACGTACGTTCATCAGTGATTTTCGAACGTAGAACCTCTATTACCTTTTCTAAATTATCAGAAGAGGTTCCAACCATCCCTTTTATCCCGTCAATGATACTACTTGTCCAGAACGATGAATCCATCGTAAAAGAAATATCTAATAGTTTATCGAAAACGGGTAAAGAGTCTATTGTATAATTACAGAATCTAATTGCAGTAAACACATTACCAAAATAATATTTATTTTCTGTCATACACTTGAGTATCTCTTCCAAAGCCTCTTGATCACCTAATGATGCCTGACACTCCAAATATATCTTTTTGTCATATTTCAATAGTGTTTCCTTAAATAGAACTAGCGTGTCTTTTACCCATTGCATATCATCCTTTGAATAATACATCAATAGTTTGAGTATATATGCTTTATGTTTATCTGGAATATCTTGGAAGATAGCCATAATTTGTTCTTTCCCATCAGGCTCACTTTTAAGATACAACTCTATGGTACTCCCAGAATAACCTTCATCGTCATGCTTAATGAATTCGAATATATAAGAATACACTTCCGACAAGTGCGCATTTATTGCGTATTTAGCTAATTCTATGTAGTCACAAACATCCAAGCCTTCCGGATTCTTTATCAAAGAAACAATTCTATGCTCAACTCGTTCCTTACCTAACGCTTGAACAGCATAATCAATAAAAGGTCTATTGCTAAAAGCATGTTCCCATCTGCTATCTCTTACAGAAGCATATTTCAAACATATTTCTTGAACATCCTTTTCTAAAGTGATTTCATAATCTAATGCTAACCCCAGATATCTCTGTCCTTTACGTTTATCTTTTATCTTCGGCAACACATGTTCAAGCATTACTTTCAAACACTCCTTTTGCTCACCCGTAAACTGTTTTATGCCTTGATTTGCCAATTGATCCAATACAAATAATTCATAAAGGCATTGATCTTCTATATTATATTTGATTTTCTGCAAGTCATATTCCTGCGTTTCATAATTATAGGATAAGCTCATGAAAGAACCGACATAACTGTCCCACTTGTTTTCTTCGCATTCCTTTACTTTTGCATATAGTTCCTTTCTAGCTTTCGGCGCATACTGATTTACAATATATAAAACCGTCTCTTTAAATTGTTCATAATCCAAAAGCAATGCCATGCTTTTTTCTTCACGCAACTTCATCTCATTAGGATGGTAAAACCTTCTTTTGGGAAATTTCTTATGAACCAAGTCATAATGCAGAAGATTCCACGCATCATCATAATTATTAGTAAGCCAAGTTGCAATACCAAAATCATTTATCGAATCAGGTTGCAGCACATCTATACATTTCTCCAAATCTGTTTCATCACCAAATAAAGACAGTTTTATTTTTAGAATTTGCAGAAGCCTTATTTCTTGTTGAGTATCTTCAACACCTCTAATTTCATTTATGAGACTAATGAAGTCAGGCTTTAATACATTTTCTATACAAAATTTACAGAATGCTTTATAAATTTCAACAATAGTATCTCGCAAAGAAATATAATCATGATCCTTAGCAATTTGGATCCATGAATCTATAACTACTTGACAGAAGACATCATCATCCACATACTTTTTACTATTGTAAAGCATTTTTTGGATAGGAACTATCAAGTCTGCTTGATTATGATCAGCCTTTTCTTCATTAAAGAGTATCGGTAAGAACTTCCATAATCTCTTTAACTCATTTTTACCATAAACTTTTCCCAAACATTTATAGAAATCATGATGGTGAACGACATGAGTTGTACCCTTTAGACTATAGGTCTGCATACATTTCTCTTGCGCAATAATATACTCCACATATTTATCAGCTTGATTCAAGTTAGCAATCAGCTGAAATGCTGTTTGTATGATATGATGATCTTTCGACTTTACATCAAGTATGATAAGCCTATCAATGTCTTCATCAGTATTCAAATAACTACTATAGAAGGGTACATACAAGGAATAGGTTTCTTGCTCATCATTATTCCCCAGTTCTATTATCTTATCGAAGACTACATTCTTGAATTCTGGCAACAACACGCCAACAGAAGGACTGGAAAAATCCATCATAGAAACACATGTTGTCAACAATGCCAAATATGGGGTTATCTGATGAACATTTCTATACTCTTCTAACAAGAATTCAGCATTATTTCTTGTATTGCACAAACATGCTATAAACTTGGCAATTCTGTAAAAATCATCAGGATATATTTGCTCTTTTCTATATTCTCCTAAAATTCCCTTCAAGACACTCTGCTTAACCACCATACTAATACTGGTAGAATCAATATTCTGTAAAACCTTCACATCATTTTTTAACAACCAGTCTATCATCTGATCTTTCTTATCATGTTCATCCATATATGAGATAGCAAGGACCAATACATTATACCAGTTCTTCTTTATGATTGGAATTTCACCATTTGCATAGCATACAATCTTTAATATATACTCAAAGGATTGTTCCTTTAAAAATTTTGCAACAAAATGCTCTTTAAAACCATTATGAACGAAAGAATAAGCGTCCTGAAAAGAATCTTTTTTAAATATAGTATATAGAGTTAGATCTGATATTTTTTCTTTTGGCAAATTTAAATATCCATATAATTCTGTCCCTGACAACTCTTGTTTTTCAGAGAATTGCATGGTAAGCGCAATCACTGTAAACAAGCCTTCTGCTCCATATTCTAAGTAATTGATGGTATCCCCCTCTTTTTCTTTCACTTTCAAACTTTTGATAAATACATAATCAAGAATTTCCTCTTGTGTTTGAGGAATCTGATGTTTTTCGCCAAAATAATCAACAACAGAAGACAGATAGAATGGCACATCAAGAAGCTCAGAAATGTTTTGGTGCTGTTCGATATATTTAATAAACCCAGTTGTACCATTATCTATTCTACTCCTTATGTAAGATACTATTTCATCATAAGATAATGGTAGCATCTCAAGTTGGGTAAAATCACTCAACATCCTACCATTGTTATAGTTTGATCGGCATGTAACTACAACCTTTATTTTTGAGTACTTTTTTAAGCAATCCCTTAGTTCATCTATCAAGGAATTCCTATCTGTATCATTAAGTTCATCTATTCCATCAAGAAGAATATATTGATTTTCTTCTAATCTACATGGCAAAATATGAAAGAATATACCATGACGGGATTGACTATAAGATGATGCCTCGATAAATTGCATCCCTTTATCAATATCTTTAGAGAAAATGTTATATAGCCTATGAAGTTCTGTTGTTTTACCATTTTGAGCTGTACTAAAGATAACAAACTTACGCAAGTCATGCTCCTTAACCTCATCTATAATTATTTTATCCAAAGAATATTCATTCGATTCTGGAGCGAACAATACATCAAAGGCCTCCGAACGATCTGATTTCAGAGCAAACTTACGAGGCAAATAATGCTCAGGTAAAAGATAATCGCAAATGTTTTCAGAATCATTTAGGAGCCTACAGACCATTTCATAGGAAAGATTACCATTAAATAATAATTCCAGATGTTTCTCTATAAGTGTGATTCTATCCAAATGTGAAGCGAATTGAGCAAAAAGCCAATTTCCATCCAGTATATCATGGTCTTTATCAAAGATTATAGGATCTGAGAGATTCTTAATTTTGCCACTTTTATGGTGCTTGGCTGTTGTAGCTAATATAAAGAACTGCAGATGATATCCTTTGAGGTTAGAAGTATCTTTTACCTTTTCAATGGTTTCTGCAATCTTATTTATACTATCGTTAGAAGAAACCTGAATGATAATTTTATTTTTAGTGTCAATCAGATCGAACCCCACTTGATTAGGTACATTATTCAATATATTAGCATTCTGCAAATGATAATCAAAGCAGTCATTCAGCACATACATAAACACATTTTCTGCCAAGACATTTAAGTCATGGAAGTTAGACAATTTATTCAAAGATATTTGAGTAAAAATTTCCGTAATAAGACATTTAATCTTATCCAAGTTTTCAGACATACTCATTTTTTAGGTTATTTATAGCAGACTCTATAGAGCGCTGGCAGGTGGAAAGTTTCTTCAAATGGGTCAAACTATGACTGCATATCAAGTCGTTCTACGGAACGAGCCATAATTCTGTTTTTTCGCAAATTTGGTTTGCCATATTGCGACTATCTGCTGCTTGCCATAGCTAAGAAAGTATATCAACCCCCAAACGTCCTCAGAATGACTCCGATGATGGACAGTTGACCATATGGGGTATTTTCTTTGGACTGTAGAGATTATTCATCTAAATACTATCCTCGCTAATGATTCTAATTTTGAAAACTTATATAAACAACTTGCAAGCAAAGCGATATTCTGTAATGTGAGAAAATTCATAATACACAATGGAGTGATATATCTTAAGAGTAGAATCACAACAAGTGTGCCCATACAAAGTCCAATAGTTACACATGCTATAACAGAAACGGATGACGGTGTTTGAACAATACCCAGGTACCAATTAAAGCGCTATCGTCAAAAGACTTGGCTGATTCCCAGCCAATGTGACTAAGATTATTTTATAATGTTCCTTTGAAATTTTCGTAAGCTTTTCTAAACTTCTTTGAACATCTTCGAAAATCTTGTAAAATTTTGAAGATTTCTAAAAGATTTTCGGTGAATATGCGAGACGGTGTTAGCCGATTGCTTACAACACAAAAATGTTTCCATATTGCTTATTTCAAATATTCTACAAATATCTTTTTCACATAGACCAAGTTCATTTTCCACCATTGCCAGCAAAGTAATGCGGCGATGATGAGTGTTGAAAGGAACAAGGTACAAGACCAGCCAATAATAATCGTCAAGATAACAGAAGAGAACATATGTCCAAAGAATAGATTCCTTGCCAAAACTGATTGATAGTAAAACTCTTGGTACTTATCTATTTCTGTCGCTTGTTTCGCCTGTGCCAGACCTTTTGCTGCCTTGGCATTATCAATGAAACCTGTCTCTGGTAGTTGGATTTTATGCCGTAAGTCACGGCTTTTCTCTATGGAAAACCTTTTGAACGAATTGTTCAAAACTAACCGTGAAGGACGTGGCAATCCGCAACAATAAAGTATAAATTCTAAGCCTCCACTGATTATCTCATTGATATAGCCCACAATGAAAGCTCCCAACAATATGAACATTATCAATATGGCAGAGATTTTACTTATACTCTCACACATATCTTTATCTATCTGATAATGTGTGCTAAAATATCCCATACCGATACTACAAAGAATGTAAAATCCAGGAAGAAGGATTTTCATCGTTTCTTGCCACCTATAGCTCATTTCTTTTCTTTTTTAACTTGTTCAACATATTTATCGTACTGGTATTTATATCCTGGTGGTGGATTCTTGAATCCATTCAAGGCATCCTTGTCTTCCGATTGTGCCTTCCATAAAGCATCAACAGGTATAGAGACTATTTGTGTGGTAAATAGGTCATGTCCCTCGTGCTTATAGCTGTAACGTTGATATTCATGTTTCGCAGGAGTAAAACAAACGGAGCCTCCGTAATGTCCAGAATTACATATCACGACATTACAATATACCAAACGTGATATGGCCTCTGCCAAGAAGTAAAATGATTTAATGTCCTTATTGTTAGCTATAATCAGAAGGTGCTGAATACGACCTTTGTAAATTGCGTAGCGCTCAATATCATAAAAATCTGCACAGATGGAAACTCCAAGTTTTCCGTATTTCTCTAAATCAACGATATAGAACTCATTGCATGGCACAAAAAACATGTTCCAATCATGCTTGATGATTTTCATTTCCTCTCGTGAAGCAAAATGCTTCCCAAAATAGAAGGAGGTTGCTTTGACTTTTCCAACTTGCTTCCCATGTGGCCAATCTCGTGGTACATAGAATATAGCTCTGTTGCCAACTCTGTCCTTATCATATCGTTTGAAATCCAAGCCTGCAATAATAATGGCTCCTATCTTTTGAGCATAACTTTTTATGCGAGACTCAAAATAAGTTGCAACTGCCAACTCTGGTATGACAACAATATCAGGTTTCTTGGTGTCGGACATCCCTTGGAAAGATGCAAAAGCCGCTTGTATTTGTCTCCAAATAACATTTGCTTCATATACATCCATCTGCGGAGAATCTGACCAAGCCAAATTGGGATCTACGATTGCTTGTATAATTCCAATGTTCAATAACTTTTCCATTAGATTTTAATCATTACAAGTTGACGAGTTTCATGGTGTGCTACTGATATCTGATTTTCTTTCAGTTCAGCTAATGAGGCTTCAATTTCTTTGAGAAGTTCATCAAGCGTTTCTATTTTTGCATCATTGACTTGTTGAGCGCAAGTGACGCCATTCAAGATTCCTTTCAACTTGATTGTTTCTCGGTTCTCCAAAGATAAACAAGCGGATATAATATCATAATTGTGAGAAGAAACCTTTCCTTTTTCCAACAAACGATAAAGCACCGATTGCCACTCATAGCCATATTCTGGTCTGTTGAACACCCAAGGTAGAGAGTATTCTTTCGTCAATAATTGAAGGAAAATGATACCCAAACCATACATTGCCCCTATCATTGGTAAATAATCATTAGAAGAGAATGACGGATACCTATACATTGTATCTAGAAAGGAATCTTCTATTGTTATTTCAATTTCTTTTTGAGTCGAAAGCCAACTATCCCAATCTTTTAGTTTCAAACATTCCTCTCTTTTTATCAATATCGAAGCAGGATGGAGTGGAATTGTTTCAATACGCTCAATATTATCATAATAATATTTTATGATTGATTTCATAATTCGTGTGGCACAATATTCAGAGCACAATGCATTACCCAAAATATTATCTTCTTTTTCTTCAATTTCCTTAACCTCTTTTATCCATTGCATCAATGATATGTTATCATCTATGTTAGACATTTTTGGCATTGGCAACGCAAAGCTTTTGACAACTTCATTCCCCAAATTCTGCCCCCAAACAGACAAAAGCAAGTTTTCTTTTTGTTGTTCAGTGAGTTTCACTTTTGCAAAATCTTGTTTTCCAAACTCGGATAGAGGAATCTGAGGAATACAAGTGAAAAGGAGTTGAATAAAGTATTCAGAATTAATATCAGCTTTGTTTAAATTTTCTATCAAACAGTTTGGTACAACCAAGTTCGGACTTGGTTTGTTTCTATTAAATCGATCAATATGCCATAGTAACCAAAACGATGAATCCAAATCCATATCATGGTAATTACAATCATCCAAATAGCTACTACCTTCCACATTCTCTTGAAATTTCTTTAATGAAATTTTCACTCTGTCTACCAAGAACTTAGCATCTTCATATAAATAATGATGTGTTTCTCTATAGTCATCACTAATTTTTTCATATTGTTCTAAGAATAATTCATCTAAGATCTTTCTGTAAGGATCTTTATATCTATTCATAGAAAGACGAGAGATAGCCTTTAGCACTTGCAAAGCCAAATGAATATCCATTACCGAGACAATATACTCATACCCTAAAGGATGTATACAATCATCTTTATGAATTCTAGCCAATATTAAATATAATGTTTGTATCTTATCTGGCAAATGAAAGATACAGAAGTCCAATATTCGTAGCCACATCTTTGGCTTGTCAGGAATTTCCTTGACAGAATAGACCAACAAATGAAATATTTTCTCTTCTATTTTCTGAATTTCCTTTCTTGAATTTCCAATAGCACTTCTTATTGAATCATAGATATTTTTGCCTTCATTTGTAATCACATCAAGAATAGGCTGGTCTAAAGTCTCAGGATAATCGTCACCTTTAGTAAAAATCAAAGAGCGCAACATATTATCAGTTTCTTCATCTTTTTTCTGTCCAGAAACAAACTCCAACCATTTTTGCCGTAATTGATGGATCTTATCATAATCTACATTGATATCAGAGGTTAGGCGCGACAACATGGTACAAGCAAAAGAAGTTCTTGTTCCCTTTTTGATTTCTTGTTCTGGAAAATCCGTAACAAGCAACATTTGCAAGTCACTGAACACCATACTAAACTCATTGGAACTCAATAAATCCAATGGCATCTTGGCTATCTCAGAGATTTTGTGCAGTGTTTGCGTCAGAAGTGGTGTCGGATAGTGCGAGTCAAGTTCTATTGGTTTCGTATCGGTCTTTGCGGCATTTACATTAAGTCCGATTTTATTAAGCTCTTGAATGTACCAGTCTTTCCACTCAATCAATTTCTCTTTATCTTCTGATAAAAACAAATGGTCATCTACATATCTGAAATGCAAGATGTTATGCTTATCGTCCTTTCTTAACCTTTCTGCCACCTTCAAGTCTATTTCCAATAGATACAAATTGGCTAAAGCACCGGCAACCAATAACCCTGTCGGTAACCCATCAAATACAACATCTTTATACAAATCCATTTCTGCCAATTCATCATCAGAGAAAGGTTGTCCGACAAATCCATCATAAGTGACATCAAATTTTGTTATTGCATTAATCAATGCAGTGAAGTTAGGATTATGTATGGGAAAAGAATTCAAAAGTATTGTCTTGATTCGATCCATCTTCACCGATGGGTAGAACTTTTCCAAGTCGATTGCCATATAAAACAACTTCGGATGATAGCCCTCTTTCGGAAAATAATCTTTTTCCAAATATGGCAATTTAAAAGCTTTATTCATCTGAGCCTCATTTTCAGCAATGGACTCCAATACTGAATCATCACAAATCTCCTCATCTTTCTTTCCAGGAAAAGCCTTTCTCTTGATGCACGCAGCTAACATGTGTCTATACAAAGGCCATCCCTGTTGCCATTTTCGATAAAACAACTTGGATGTTGTTCTATAAACACCATTAATCCAATGACCATTTTCATCTTTCCATGTATTCAAGAACAGGCGATTTCCATAGCTCCAGGCAGGCATATCCTCCTCAAAATAAGGTCCCAATACGCCGTATACAGCCATCCATACAATCTGGTCTTCTACATGAATACAGAATGATTGTCTGACACGAAGTTCTTCATGCTCATTTTCTTCTCCATCATCCTTGACAACTTTCTTGCCTTTGGGGTAAGGAGCTGGTTTTATCGGTCTCATTTGATAAGTTCCCGTCTTCATCTTCTCTGACAATTTTTCTATATTGTTCAGAAGATTGAACTTATAAGCAGATAGTTCCAACTCGTCAAACCAGACATCACCATGATGATAAGAGTTCTCAACTCTTCGCCATGCCAATATCAGATTTTCCCTACTACATATGGTCTCAAATATATCATTTTGGATTTTTCTCATGACGTTTACTCAAATAATAATCCGAATAATCCTTATATTTTGTATCTTTTCTGATGTTATGAATGCAATTACCTATTTTCTTTAATACCTTGTTCATTTTCTCAAACAAAGTATTTCCTGCCTCATCATTGTCAACATACATAAAAAGAGACTTATCCCTCAAAAATTCAGCATACTCTGGTCGGAAAGAACCTGCGCCAGGCAAAGCAATAGCTTTCTTGCCTTCCGAAAGAAATGCTATGCAATCCGTAACACCTTCAGCAATATATACTTTATCAAATCTTTCAGATGATTTCAAGATAGGCATATTGAACATTATAGGACTGATACCTTTGCAGTTATTGAATCGTCTTTTGTCACCTTTCTCCAACTTTCCAAGATAGCGACTTTGTATATTTTGAATACGTCCTTCCACATCATAATAAGGAAACAATAGGCAAGGTACTCTAAACACAGGATGCAATCTGTTTCGGTATTCAATCAAAACACCAGCCTTCACACACCTTTCTTTGGAAAAAATTGAAGTTAATACTGTCACGAACTTTTCTGCATCAGATATACTTCCCACTTTTAAATAGGAAACGACTTCTTCAGAATATTCTCTATCTACAAATAGGAATTGTCTTGCTTGCTCAGATAATCGAGACTTGTTTATTATCCAATTCAAGACTTCTTCATCTACTTGTTGATTGGATGTTTCTTTTGGGAGAGATGCGACCTTTCGTATAGGAGTCTTTTTTAGTTTTACCCCTTTGCTTTCTGGTATAGGAATGTTGAATTTCCGAGATAGCCAAACACACGCCTCTTGAAAAGAGTAATTGTTATATCTCTTGACAAGCTCTATACTATGTCCACCAACACCACAAACATAGCATTTCCAAGAATTATTGCTTTTTTTGAAGTGAAGACTTGGATGATGGTCTTGATGCATAAAACACAGTGCTTTATTTCGAGAAACAGTCAATCCCAACTTTTCTGCAACATCATAGACACTCAATGCATCTAGTTTTTTAACAATATATGGGGGTATATAAACCATTACGTTCAAATACAGTTCTTGCTTTATTGATAATATGTAAGTATCACCTCATATAGCCTATACATATATATGAGGTTTAGCCCTCCACCAGCTAATGTCAGCTCAGCATAATTGCAAACATTTTGCAGACTCACGCATCTCCTTTGCCTCATTATCACCGATTGCAACCTCGGCGAACTTTGGCTTACTGCTTAATTGTTTCTTACCTTGTACCATAATTAGACTATTCAAATTAACGATGAAAGGTACGAAACTTTATCTATGCGCACTATACTGCTTTCACAAAATACTTACGTTACATAAAATTTCAATTCACAATAAATTCTAACATACGATAAATAATCGCAGAGAAATTCGTTTCTTCTTCTTTTCCGCTATAACGGAACAAGCCTCTTCGTTCTCCCTTCCCAGAATTTTCGTCTATTCTACATCTTTGTTGGTAGGGAATACCATCCTCATCTCTGTAATAGATATAAACCTCCAACCCCATTTTATCATTCTCTGTCAATAACATATATGGAGCAATGTATTCGAAATACAGACCCTGATTTTGTGAATAAATACTAACAGGAATAGTAACCATATCCTCATCAGTTATCCTCAATCTTCTCATTACAGCCAACAGTTTTAGCATTACAGGACACAACACTACAGTTTTCCCCTCTGCTGTAACCTTAACCTCTTTATAGATTTGTTTGTCTATCTCAAAAGAATGTATAATGTCCCGAATGGTCTTGTTTTCAAGCTTATCTTCTGATATGACAATCTTTACTAATGCAACAGGACTTCCTGTAACCAAAGCTAACTTTTCATAAATGTACTTTAGTCTTTCTTCTCTTAAAGAATACGCAAATGGTTTGCTGGATAAGAATTTCCCGATATATCCGGTAAAATCAGTATGCTCGCCATAGAAGTGTTTGAATATTTTTCTGATGTTTGAATAATCACCAACAAGCACGACATTGTCAAGATTAAACTTGTTGCCAACCAAAGTCGTATTTGGTTTGGTGAAATACTTATAGGCGTAATCCATGTGGGCAGAAAAGATATTCAATATTCTAAAAAGGTGAGCTGGGTCAATTCTGTCCAAGTCCTCAATAATCAAGACAACAGTTTTATTTGTCCTTCTTTTGAAATCATCTACAGCTCGTTTGATGATAGCTGTGACAATATCCTCTTCATATACAGTATTGGCATTTGCATCATCTATGAATTTGCTCAACAGGTCATCTTCATTCATTTCTTTCGTGAACTTCTCTATTTTCTTATTCAAGTCTTTAAACAGTCGAAGACCTTTTATTGTCAACATTATCTTTGAAAGATGTTCACTTGGTACTGCAATCTCTGCCATATAGTGTACAAGTTCTGTCACCAAAGAATGCCTGTTACTTTGCAAATAAAACCAAATTGCTATATCCTTAGGAACAACCACAGCATTCGAAATCATATCATTCAACATAAGTTGAAACAATATATCTCGTTTGATTAAGTTGAAGATGTCCTCGTTTGATGCAACCTGATAGTTGACAGGATAAATTGTCAAGAACACAAAATGCTCCTTTACATAATTCGTATTCTTGAACTTCTCCAAGAAATACGATTTGCCATCACCAAACTTTGATGACAAAATTGTCCTTGGATTGGCAAGAAGATGATTGTAGAAGCCCATTATTGCCGAATCTATTGGTATAATAAAATCTTCCATCTTATTCTTCTATTTTTGACTTAACCTGCAAATATGTTTCTGTTACTTCTTCTCGATATACATAACTTGATACATTGCTATTACCACTTGCAGATATTCTTTGCATCAAGAAATTTATATATACCCGTCCGTTCTCATTCTCTATGAATGCAATGGAGTCCACATTTATATATAGAGGATTGCCATTGTGCTTGCAATGTAATTCGATAAATTGTGCCATAATAATACTTTTGGATCTGTGTTATTGCGAATTTTTATCTGTTCAAAACCATCTTCAATTTCTTTTTGGATTTGCCAACTCCATTCATACCCACGATACAATTCACAGTCATTTGTAGAAGTCCTTCTTGCTGATACATCCAAGTCAAAATCGTGTCTTCAATAATGACAAGTTTACCAGCCTTTGGACTTTTATATGTTCCAAATGGATGCCAACCTTTCTGTAAAACTTTTGAAACAGCCTTTGGCATATATCATATAAGTATAGTTGCATATTTTATACTCCAAGTTAATTTATCAAATGAACTCAAATCCAAGAATTCTATAATCGCTATTTCTCACTATAATAATGTTATCAGACAAAGGAAGGATAGAAGTATTTCCATACACTTTTATTGCTCTTTCGTCATGTTCCAAAGGAACAGCACATTACCAATAATATATCTCCTCCACATGCGCTTCGGTTCTTTCAGCAAGCGATAGAGCCATTCCAAGCCATGGTCCTGCCACCAGATAGGGGCACGCTCCACGGTACCAGCAAAGAAGTCAAACACAGCCCCTATAGTCCAGGCGAGCTCCGCCTTACTGCCAAGTATATGCAAATCTTTAAGTCTAAACATCATTATATTATATCAAATTCTCCATTTTCAAAATACTTACAGTGTTATCCAGAAAACTCGACATATAAGAGTTTTCTTTGTGATCAATAACCCATGCATATATCTCTTTCATCATTTCCAGCCCCAGCTGCTTTTCTTCGGAGTTGCCTATATAATAATAAGAGGTGGCTATCAGTTGTTTTGCCTTATTGATGTCCACCTCAGAAAGCGGATAGTCTTTGTTATACAAGCTCTCATAAATACTCAATGCTTCTTTCGCCGTGTCTATTGGATTATGCCCTTCTAAAGTGTGGTTCTCTTTGCACCACTCCAATTGCGCAGCACCGATATTAACAAGAGACTCGCCGATAACTCGTTTGTTTTCTTTATGAGGCATATACTCATAGATAAATCGACGAGCAACCAACGCTTTCTGATAGTCTAAGATAGCCTCATTCCATCTCTTCAATTTATAATACAAGAAGCCTCTATTGTGATAACCTTGTGAGGCACTTGTCATTCCTTCAATAGGATTGTAGCCTTCTATAATTTCGGCGTAATGCAAAAGTTTCTCCAATAGCCCAAAAGCAAGCGGCAAAAAAGTTCCTTTCTTTGATTCATTCATATAGTCCATTCTGTCAATGATAAAAGCCGAAATGATATTCGGCAAATAGCAGAAACAGTAAACATAATGATAATCCTTGGGTGTTATCGTCAAATGTTCTCTGCATTGATTAAATATAAGCACTGCATGAGAAATGACATCCTGCATCCCATCATCCCAACGTTCTGGAATGGCTCGTAACTGTGCTGCATAAAAATCGGAGCTTTGCAACAAACGTACATTTATTGGGTCATTCCATTCATTGATATCATGTCCCATCTGCTGAATTACATCCCATGCATCTTCATTTCTCTCCAATTCTATGAACACATGTGCAATGCTCGTATATACCTTGATGATAAACCTATGACTTGAAATCGAATGATCATCAATCTGTTTCAGATTGTCGAGAACTGTCTTGTATAATTTCAGTGCAGTAGGGTCTTCATTGCGCATAAGGGCATTGGCAAAGTTGAATCGACAAGTCTCTATAAATTCCGATGAGATATTACGTTTATCAGCCCAGTTAAAAGCTATATGGAAAAATTCATCTTCATCATAGTCTCCACCATATTGGTCGTATGTAGCTTGCAATAGCTGCATAATGTCCTGCATACGCTCATTAGAAATAATCACTCCTTTGCCAATAATCCTCTTTAATAGTCCGTAAATCGTTTTTGCGACTGATTTTATTTCATCCACATGAATATTTCCGACCGAAACGAGATAATTCAAGCGAGCGACGAGTGCTCCTATAGTGGATAGCCAAGTGTCGAATATCTGCTCTTTCTTCTTATGCAATATAGATAGGCTCTTTTCCTGTATATCAATAGATTTGTTTTGACATCATTCATGGTACCATACTCAATGGTGAACACGCCAAAATTGGCTAAAGCATTGCTTATTTTTTTACTATTATTCAAGAGGAGAGATTCTTTCTCCAAATAAATAGCTACAGGCAACTTGCCCTTATCACCTGCAGATGCCTTTATTGCAGTTACAATTTCCTCTTCTTCATCCAGGTTACAATGTTCATGAGTCAATGCCACATAATAGTCAGATTGCGATATCATTTTCCTTTGATGTTTTTCCATCAATATACATCGGGAGATATTATCACCTTCAAGAGCATCATTCACCGAGCGTACCATATTACCAAATTCAACACTTCGTTTGGGAATATCTGCACCTATAGTAGCATATATTTGGTCTGTGGAAAGAGATGAATTAGCCGACATAACATTGTCACATTCATTCTTAGCAATATAATCCTCTATAACATTCCTCACTTCCGAGCATACATGGTCAACATCGCTACATTTTATGGCAACAATCGATTCCTTTGTAAGGAAGTCACTTACAAGGTTTACTCCATCATCAGCAGGAAGAGTAAACACATGTAGATTTTCAGAATTATTACGCTTGGCGAGCACGATTTCCTCTTGTGTATATTTTCCGCATCTGTTTTTGAACAGCCCAATTACGATTTGGCTTTCATTAACAAGATACTCGTCATACTCTGTTTGAGTTCTTACTCCCAAAAACTCTGGTCGATAGTCCTCCCATACCATCAACTGTAGCCTTACCCCTTTTGCTCGCCACTTGTCATCAGCTTGTCGAATTTTATCACCGATAATCATTCGCTCATAAGCCAACTCACAAGAAGAGGCTAAAAAAATCTTTATTGTATTCATGCACATAGGGCTTTATTCATTGCCGCATTTTTGACTATGATATCAATCCCTTGGCACACCGAGCCAAGTATGTATGGGATAAACGATATGTTCCCAAATCCAAGTCATCAGTGTACTAAAAGTTTAACATTTAACATTGTTAGATAGTATCTCCACCATTCTTTTCTCAAAAACCTCCAACGTAAACTCCTTTTCAGATTTCTCCCTGCCGACCTTGCCCATGTTGCTGCGCAAGACAGAATTATTCAGGAGAAGCAGAATCTTGTCAGCAAGCACAGCAACATCATGCTTAGGAACGAGGAAGCCCGTCTTACCATCATCAACAATTCCTGGTATTTCCCTTCTGTCGTCAAGATGCAAGGCAAACCATGTTCCATAGCCTCCAACAATACCAGAGGTAAACACTCGTTATGATAGAACGTAGGAAATAAAGGAAGGACTGATGGGTTTTCGAAAACTTTGCTTTTCAAAAGCTTTTTCAAAGCATTTTCCCCTTCTTATACCACTCTACCATAACCTTAGCCTTTTCCTCCCAGGAAAGCTCCTTTTGTCTTTCCTTACAATTCTCCGAAAGGAGCCTCAGCAAAGACCTATCCTTTTCCAGTTCATTGAGCAATTTAGCGAAGTCACGAGCCGACTGAGAAGGAGAAGAAAGAGGAACCTTCCTTCCCACCTTATCATTCACAGCATCACCCTGACCGCAAGTATCAAAACAAACGACAGGGAGATTGTTGCCAATAGCCTCCAGCACGACATGAGGAGTACCCTCAGCAACACTGGTAAAGAGGAAAACATCCGACTTTTGCATGATGTTCTGCACCTCATCATGGCTTACAGCACCATGCCAGATACACTTATCTGCAATGCCATAACTCTCTGCTAATGACTGATAGGATTCTGCATCACCGCCACCAACAATATGAAGACGGAGCTTATCGTTTCCACTCTTAGCTACAGATTTTAAAGCCAAGCCCAACTGCTTGCGGAAATCCATTTTGCCAACCCAGAGCACATCAAATGTATCTTTACCCGATTTATCCAGCAAAGGATGCTCCTGAACATAGCACCCCGTCTCATTGAGCAAAGGCGAATCAATACCCATATACTTCTTGAACGAGCGCTGCGAGTTAGATGAAGCAGAGAAAACCACCGAAGCCTGTCGCGCAGCCTTTCTCACACGACCAGAACACCTCAGCTGGATACCTGTCAAGAAATTCTTCAGACGCATGAACAACTTTGTCTTCAGTCCAGCACCATCCAGATAAGCCACAGGGAACTTATCCTTGGCATCCACAGGCCCCCAAACAAACGGCACCCCATTCTCTTGTGATAGTTTCCACAGATACCCCGGTTCACGGAATCCGATCATGTTGAGCTGATGCAACACATCCATCTTCTCCACCTTACAGATATCCTTTGCCAAGAGATACGTCTTCCACTGCCACTCCTTATAATATTTATAGAAGCGCCAGTCACCCTGGTTCCAGCACATCTTCCTGATTTCCTCCGATACCGGATTATAATAGAAGTGCATGTTCTTCCCCTGTTCCAAGGTAGGCACCACCTCCTCTATCTTGTCCCGAAACTCCCCTTCGGTGATAATATATAGTTCACAGAACTTGGCGAGATTACTCACCCAGTTCCATGCCATCCCAGGCTCACTTCCCATCCCAGGCGAGCAAGCGTAAGCATTGATTAAAATCTTAAGCATAATAAGGTTTCTTAGTTCATTAAAACGAAATTTAGCCTATAAAAACGACAATTTTAAAGTACGTAGTTTATCTATTACAATACTAAATGCGAGGCTAATAAAAACAAACACCATGAAGGCCAAAGGCCAAATACGAATAGAGTAAATCACAGGCTGCAAGAAAGTCCAACAGAAATATCCATGAATAAGCCAGAGTGTTGTGGAATATTTACCGACATAGCTTATCGCCTTATACATCTGTGACAAGCTTGAAGCTAAAAGTAAAAGACCGAACAGGCATAATGGCACATGAATCAATTCTGTGACACTTATCAATGGTAGCTTTGCTCTACATGCAAAGGCTAAAACAACAGAAATGCCCCCCACATCAGGTTAAAACCCAGATTTACTTTCTTGAATTTAGCCAAGATTTTCTGCATAATAGCATATTTCGCAAATAGCATACCTTCTACAAAAATAGGCATATCAATCAGGAACATCTTGACTTGTCTGGATAGGATTCCTCCTTCAGCATCAATCCATCCTACTTTACCCAAAAGCTTGGTAACAACTACCAAGAACAATAAAAAGCAAATATTCCATTTTACATTTCTCCTATTAATAATCCAGAAGAAGAAAGGAAAAAGCAATATAAGTTCTATATAGAGTGATATAAACCAAGCATTCGGACACCAGTCGCAACGAAGACTTGTAGCGGTCAGAATAAGAGATTCCCACGACCAGACAAACTTACCCATCCATAAGGCTAAAGCCACAAATGGAGTTATCACAATCCAGTAATGCTTCAATAGTTTGAAGCATCGCCTTACTTGCTTCTTGAAAGAATCAAAGACAGCAAATTCCTTGTTCAAACTTCCTGCCATCAAACCATAGCCGGAAAGAAACAGAAAGATAGGAACACAAATTTGAAAAGCTCCAGCATAATCATTGCCACACCAACTATACCGATATTCAGGCATGACGAAGTCACAACCAAAATGTAAAAACATCATAAAAAGGACAGCCCATCCTTTTAAATAAGTCGTTTCTTGTTTTGTCATTTCTTTAAACAATTACAACTTCACCATTTTCTTCCAATCATATTCCCCATCCTTAAATGTTTGGGAGAACCAGTTAGAAGAAACTTTCACGATGTATGCCATAGCAACTATCAAAACGAAGTTCATGAGAATATTCAGAGGAAACAGGTGATTCCAAGAAGTGTTGAAAACAAAACCTTGGCAAACATAAATCTCTAAACACAAGGCAGAAACAGAATACACAATCCTATGTACCCACTTCTTTTCATACAATTTGATCAACCCTTCCTTGCAACAGAGGCGATACATACTTAATGTAATACCCATCAAAGGAATCAAGGTCAACACCTGGAAATGTGCTATCAGTTCATTCTTCGTACCAGCCATTTGCAAACCATAAAAGAAAATCAATGAAACAAACAATAAGCCTAAATTTCCTTTAGTAGAACTTACTACGTTTCCATTCTCTTTCATTCTTAAGCCACAAACAGCACCAGCCAACATAAACAGGAAGTAATGACACCATTTGAAATAGGTAGCCCCATACATGAATATCGTAGAACTGTCTTCTGTAAAATACCAGCCTAAGACTATCAGACAGACTGCAGCAAAGACCCATTTGAGTTGATTCACAAAATAGCGTTTGATGAAATAAAGGAAAACATAGTAGATCATGATGCAACTCACGAACCAGCCACCACCATGCAAAATCGTGAAATCCATGCCTAAGCGAGTATGAAACACAAAAGCCATGATAGCTGCCCACATCAGGACCGTAGGATAAATACGGTTGATGCGCCTTTTATACCAATTAAAGAAATCTCCACCTCTTCCCAAGAACAAAGTAAAACCACTGCAGAAGAAGAACAGGACATCTCCGATGGCACCACCAGTAGAGAGCTTTACTAAAGAGTCTGGGTACAACATACCCATGTGAGAATTGGTAATCAGCAGGGCTGCAAAGAATTTCAAGATATCTATCGAAGGATTTCTCTGCCTCATCGTTTCTCCTCCTTACTTTTAAGAAATTCTAAATGCTTCTGCTTGTCAGCTTCTGCAGCAAACCTATCTTTCATTTTCTTGGCAGGAACACCAGCCCAGATTTCACAAGGCGGAATATCCCTCGTAACGATAGAGCCAGCAGCCACAATACTACCTTTACCGATAGTGATACCAGAAATGATGATGGCAGAAGAACCTATCCAGACATCATCCTCTATGATAGTCACCCCATTATCACCCCGTTCACCATCCCATATTGTAACACCAGGAGTAGAAAAAGTATGATCATGACGGCCTACAAACTGCACATTTCCTGCAACCAATACATCATTGCCGAAATGAACATTGCTTGCCACATTACAGTTGTCTCCAAACTGCACATTGTTTCCTATCACCACATCCATGTTCTGTGCAAAGTGAGTACCCTTCATCACCCTCACAAAGCCATGATATTTTACCCATGGATAGCGCAAATGAAAGATGTACCAGGTACGAACCAAATTGAATAAGTACCGCAAAACAAAATTCCATTTGCCCACCCCATTAGGCATATTATTATAATCTATCCGAATCACTCAACATTCAACATTTAACATTCAACATTTCCCAAATACTTTCTTGCAGGCCTCAAAGATCCTGTTTGCAGCCTTATCAGGCGTAAAGTCACTCTCGATTTCTACCGACTTCTTGCCCATAGTCTCCAAGTCAGCATGATGAAATTTCTCCAAAGTCTCTAAGATAGAACATTCCTTCAAAGGATCGAAGTTATAACCATTCACACCATCCTTCACCAGTTCATAGTGACCGCCATTATAGATACTGCTTGCCACAGGTTTACCGCAAGCCATAGCCTCTGGAATCACCAAGCACCAGTTATCCTCTAAGGTAGGCATGATGAAGACATCGCAGAGTGCATAGTAACGATAGAGCAAATCATAGTTGATAGCACCTAAGATATGAACAGAAGGCAAACGGTCATAGAGTTCCTTCATGGTATCAAGCAGAATGCCCTTACCTATCACGACAAGATTGTCATTCGGATAAGTTTCAATATGTTTACTCCATGCATGAAGGAGTTCCTTAATACCCTTTCGCTCCACCATCTGACCAACGAAGAGATATGTCAAACCATCTTTAAGCCCCAACTCATCCCTCAGAGCCAGCTTGTCTTCCGCAGTAACCTTAGCCACAGCCTGAGACAAACCAAAGCTGTCAGCACACATACACCCCTTCACCTTCGGAGTCTTCCGAAAATGCAAGCCCTCATTGAGATATTCTTCCGTAAGCGTACCATTGATCAGGAAATGATCCACAGGAGTACCCACGATACGACGATACCACGAACGCCATTTTGGAGAATTACGCTCCACGTATGCGGTTCTTTCATAGAACATACAGAGCTTCTTGCGATGCAATACAGCATATCTGATACCAGCAGGAGCCCAACCGCCAAAGCCCTCGGTTATCACAACATCAGGTTTGATGTCCTTGACAGCCTTATAGAGTCCAGGCTGGCGCTTGATAACCAAAGCACTATTGGCAAAATCGCTTTCCTCACTACCCATCGTAGTACGCTTCTCTCCACTCATAATGACAGCATGGTCACCAAGTGTAGCCTTCAGTTTCTCACGTACCAAGTCAGAAGTATTTTCCTGCGAACAGATAATGTAGAAATTACCACCGCTCAACTTATTCAAATTTTCATATACCGGGATTCGGTAATTACCGAACCACGGTGAAATCCAAAGAATTTTCATCATTATTTTTTATTGTTATAATTTTCAATTACATGTTTATAATAGTCCACCATCTGAGGGATAATGACCTTCATGTCAAAATTCTGCAAGATTCTCTCATGCGCCTTCTTTCTCACTTTCTCTTTAGCTTCCATTGGAAGCATACATACCTCCTTGATTTTATCAGCGAGCCTCTGCGGATCTCTTGGAGTCAGCAAGAAACCACTTTTACCGTCCTCGATAATCTCGCTCATACCACCAGAGTTGCTACCAATTACTACAGCTCCCGATAACATAGCCTCAATACAAACCATCGGCATATTCTCCCACCAGGATGGAAAGCAAACCACATCCGCCTGAGCATAGCGTTTCATCACTTCCTCCCTTGGCAGTTTACCTACAAGATGAAACCACTTCTCTTTGCCATATTTAGCATTCAGTTCATCAGCATAAGCCCCAGTCTTGCCCACCAAGTCGAGTTGAATCTCTCCAATCTCTCTTGAGTCAGCCAACAGTTTGCAGGCATCAGCCAAGTCACCACATCCTTTCCAGTCGCAGACAGTCCCGACAAAGAGAATATGCTTTTTCCCATCCTTCTCAGCTGCAGAATGAAGAAAAGAGTTAGAAGTCCATCGCTCAGACAAGATAGGATTATAAATAACCTTGATTTTATCGGATTGAATCCCCAAGAATTTCAGGCTCCATTCCTTCAGTGAAGTACTGCACGAAGTAATATACCGAGCCTCTTTCATCACCTTCAGTTCTTTACATCCCTGCCAGAAGTATTGCCGGTTGGCATTAGACAATTTCTGGAGAGAGAAATGATAATGATCGAGAAGCATCGGAGTATGCAATCGGGTGATGACAGGAATACCGATATCATGGAGGAAATATCCCTCAGCACCATATTCAGGCACCTCAACGACATCAACATCCACGAGGCTTAAAATCATTTCTCTGATTCTCTTACGATAAGCATAGAACCTATAAAACATTCTAAACTTTTTCAGCAACGAGTTCCCTTCCACCTGCGGAATCAGGAAATCACCCCCTGAAAGCCTAATCACTCTCACCCCCTCATCATCCTCATCCGAAGACAATCGGGTATCATCAGAAGCAGCTATCACCGTCACACGATGCCCAGCATCGTGCAACCCATGTGCCACTTCCTTTATATATGAAGCAATACCACCACCACGAAGAGATGGTGGATACTCACGACAAACAAAACAAATGTGCATAAATTATTCGTTGAATTAAAATTGAAATGAAGAAAACAAATTATCTATTTGAGAATTATCATCCATTTCTCCATTTTCACGGTAGAAGTCATAATCATCTATCATCGAATCATCATTTTCATTCACTCTTCTTAGCTTCTCCTCTATCGATTCAGAGACTTCTGTAGAATCCCAAAAAGGAAGAAGTTTTTGGAATTCGTCCATATAAGATATTAAAGAATCACAATCCGCATCATCTTTTTCTACCTCGTTTAAAAAGTCGAGATTAAAATCATCCAAAAAAGTTTGCTCATCTTTACAGTCTTTATATTCAATAAATTTCGTATCCAATAATTTTATAAATCTTTCGTATTCATATAGACCAACTATATGATTCCTAAAAAAAGAGAAGATTTCATCTTTATCAAAAGATAATTTAGATAAATCAATATGTTCAATAACAGCTAACCCAAATGTGACACTTCGATCACAAAGAATATTCTGGGATATTTTTTGTTCTATAAATCCTGGCCGTATTTTCACAAATGATTCGAATGACGAAAGAAACTTATCTACAGCTTCAATTTTTGACATAGGATAAGAAGAACAATATGCTCCATTATTTTCACTTCTTATTCTCATTATCTTACAGCTACGAAAATCATCCCAAAGCCGTTCAAATGTATCCAAAACCAAAGAAGAAAACTTTTCTGACACGCAAACATCAATAAAAGGATGAGAACCATCTTGAAATATAGAGAAAAGTTGATCTATATAGTAGGAATGTTCTAACAAACGTTCTTGAATACTTTGATGATCAGAAATATAACTAATTATGAAATCCTTAATGCCTGGATTAATATAATCCACAAATCGCCCACTATGACCATTACTAATAGTTATAAAGCTGTTCATTAGCGTTTTTACATGTCCATCCCATTCTTGTTCATCCAAATAACTTTGGTTTACATAAATCGAACTATAAAAATAATGATAGGCATCTCGCCAATGATCATACATAACAGGAGGTGTCATTGAAGCTAATACAAGCAACATTTCTCGAGCATGTAAATCCAGTTGATTATAAGCATCTTCCCAAACACTTCCTGGATTATCAAAGAAAGATAATATCTTAGTAAAATATTGATCTGGCAGACAAGTTTCAGTTCGAGATTGCTTTACAAAAGTCTCAATGATACGAGGATTAAAATTCTTATGCTCTATCAGCTTCATGTAATTTCTGTTCTTTATGATAGCCTTCAAGTATTCGTCATTCATTCCAGAAGAATCCAAATGATTATATAGGATTTGTCCTTTGACCCATTTGCTATATTCTCCCATATCCACGATACACTTAGCGATTTCAATACCGCTATTTTCTAATCTTGGATAAAATTTCTTTGCATCATTCAATATATATTCACGTGTAGTCAAGATAAACAATTTATCAGAATGACGTTTTACGGCATTGATGCGACTAATCAACTTAGCGTCAAAGTTATTTTCTTGGGCGTTAAACCGAGTATTTCCTAAAAAATCATCAAAAAAGAATATTTGCTTTTTTCCTTCTTGAAAAACTTCAGAAAAATCATCAAGATTACTTGGAATAAAGTAAAATTGTTCATAATTACCTCCTTTTTTGGTAAGTAGAAAATAGACCAGCATACGAGCTAACGAAGTCTTGCCAATACCTGGCATTCCCGATATAATAACATACCTATTTTCTTTCAATATATCAAGAGCTTTACCAAATGAAGGATTCATCACATAAGTTCGAACACACTCTTTGATATCCTCCATGGCAAAAATAGAGTCGTTAACTATCCTCTTTTTAAGGAACGCCTGCATTATATCCGAACTCGACAACCATAACTTATAATATTTAAGTTCAATATCATGATAATCACCCAAAAGTTTGTTCAAATCTTGTTTTCCTAAAACATCATTGTACGACTTTATATATGGATGAAACATCCTTTTGATTTCTTCTACATTATTGGCTGTCAAATCTACAGATGTGGTTACAACATAACGAGACGGTTTTAGTTTAACTACTTTATTCACTTCTTTTTGCAAGCAACTTTTCAGTGAAGAATAAGTTTTATATCGCTTAGCTTGGACTATAACAGTTCTTCCATTAGCCAAACTTGCCCTAAGATCTATACCTCCATCACGTCCTTCAGCAAAATTGCTATAGTCCAATCCGTCTCGCTCACGGAGCAAGTCACGGGACAAGCATTCGAACTCATAAGAACTTAATATGCCAAAATCATAATTTCTCATTAATTTACGATTATTTTATTCAACAATTCTCCCTACGATTAAACAGACTCATACAATTATCGCGAAGAGACGGTGGATACTCACGACAAACAAAACAAATGGGCATATTGATTAATTCATTTAATCTGCATTAAACTTAAAACCAATTTTATTTCCCAAATGTATTAATATCACAAGTAAAGGCATCAATCCATATTTCACCATGAGTGCAGGATATTTCATCTTATTAGAAAAACCATTAAAGTTTGTTGTTTTATATGCTTCTTTCACATCTTCCAATGACAAATATTGCCTTACAGCTTTTATACATTTAAAGATTGATAAATGAGCTCCACGAACGATAATCTCTAAAGCACCTATAACAACTGTACCATTATATAATTGGAATATATCGATACCCTTTTCTTTCATGTATAGTTTACGAAGCAGTCCTCTCTCCGTTACACCATTAATTTTATCTTTAACTAATTTGGGATGATTATTGATAGACCCAGTAAGCAATCCCTTATTCTTGATTATATAATTATAATAAACCTTATCCATCGTTGCTATAGATGAGGCATAAAGGAAAAAGAGAGAATCAAAGAGTCTATCCTCAAACATCGTGATTCCTTTTCGGAAACGTATATTATGATCCATTAGCACAGAACGTTTAAAAAAGAATCTCCAAACACCAGAAAATTCATTCTTCGACCAAATATCGCCATCTTTCCAATGGTTGATATGATCTTGCCCAAAACCAATAAACTTGGGAAGGTATTCTTTAATTATTTCTTGATTAGAAACATATTCATGGGGCTTCTCAAACTTGTCATAATGGATGTTTCCTTGATCTTCATAAATGGTTTGGAATCCAAAATGTACTGCATCATAATTTCCTTCATGACATTTTTTCATCACCTCACCAAACATTCCTGGATTGATATAATCATCTGGATCCATAAAATAGACATACTCGCCGTTAGCTCGTTCCAAACCTTCGTTTCTTGCCTGCGAAAGCCCTTGGTTAGGAGTAGTTACTATTGTAAAATTAGACTTGCTCCCCCACTTTTCACATACCTCCAATAGATTATCTGGCGAACCATCATTGACGATAATCACCTCATAATCCGTAAAATTCTGCTGCAAAATACTATTTACAGCACGCTCTATATATTGGGCAACATTATAACAAGGCAAGATGACAGACAATTGACAACTATTTTTCATCACTTCATTTTATCAATTATAACTTGATTTATTCTTTTACAAAGTCAAAGCATCGTTGAATCAAAGAATCACGATACTTCTTAAAAATATCTTTATTAGTAAAATGGAATTTAGAAGTCAACTTATCCTTACATCGTAATTCTGATGTCAGAGTAAGTGTATTATTTTTTTTATAAGTGACCAAATGGAACAAATCAGACAAACCCTCCAAACGACCACCTACTTTGGTCTTCGATTGTGATTGAAGTTCCTCTGAAGTAACAAACAACACAGGCGTTTCACATCCTATAGAGGGCAATCCACAATGTATCCTACTTGTGATTACCATTTTAGCTTTTGCATATCGTCGAACTAACTTGTCAGCCATACTGAGCAAAAGTTCATCCTCTAAAGATTTATTTTTAGCAGAAAGTTTGGTCGATATATTCTCTTCTTTTAAATCAACCCATTGGGTAGTATAAACAGCATTTTCTATCAATTCTTTAGAAAATAAACTAGTATACACCCTATAGAAAAAAGCCAATTGGAAATATTTAAAAACAGTCTTTATTTTCCGGTTCCTTATGTTAAACATCTTATGCTTATAACCAAAAGATGAATTAATCTTTTTGAAAAACTTTCTATGTTTAACAAGCACATAGAACAGAGAAAGCAAGTTACATCTTCCCCATAGCAAAGATCTTACAGAAATGTTATAATAAGGATCGCAAATGAATATCTCATCAGTTTTTTCTTTATTGATATACCCCCCCCACTTTTCCTAAAGTAAGCGTCAAACAGCCTGAAAAATAAGCATCAATCCCCTTACTTTTCAACATTTTCAAGGTGTTCCCATCTCGACAGCCTATAGGCTCATAGTGTTTTAAATACTGAATTCCATTATTATTCAACATCCATTTGCTTGCTTCTGGAGATATGTGCACAGAAACATATAATGGTTTTATTTTTACCGAAGGAGGCCAATTAGCCGTCCACATCCACCAAGCATTCATAATAGCTTTTGTATATTCGCCATCATATTGCGATACATTTTCTCGCTCAATATGAGTATCAATCTGTGGAAAGAATTTACTGGCAGCCAAACATTGTATCCAATCACCTATATTAACAGGATTACTTCGAAATACTATCAAACTATTTTTCATATTTCATTATACTCTAAATATTTTACTTAAATTAAAAGGTTCTAAGTTCAGAACTTGCAAAAATACCGAAGTCAAGACTTTAAGCCAATATGCAGCTATGAGTATTAGAATCAAGTTTATGATAATATTTACGGGAAATATGCCATTAAACTTATCCGTTATAACAACAAACTGCACTACATAGATTTCCAAAGTCAAAGCAGCAACAACAGAAATAAGCCTTGAGAAAAATCCATAATTTAAGGTAGCATTCAGTTTCCTTGAATTAGCTATTTTGAATGAATAATAAACAAATGTATGCAATGGCAATAATGCTAAAATTTGTATATTATATAGAGCATTGTTATGATTTTTACCTATTCCCATGAATATAAAATAAAGGATAAAGGATAAAAATAACAGTACTGCGTCTCTTTTTGTAATATTCTTCCAACGGTACTTACGTCTGTAAACAATCGCGCCCATTATCATTATACTAAAATGACAAATATAATGAAATTTTGTATGATAAACAGAGCCAACCGCATTAGGCATCATAAAGAAGTAGATTACCGAAACAGCAATGGACACCCCAAAGACTATCTTTAAAGTATTTTCCATCGAACAAGATTTCACAATAGCCTGCACCTTTAGAATTCCATAAAAGAGTAAAAAATTGATCGCTATTGATTGCACAAACCAATATTTGGAAGCGAGCAACAATTCACTCACAGAAAATTGCATTTTCCAAACAACAGCACTCCACAGAGTCCAAATAATAACAGGAGGCCACAACCTTCTAAATTTCGTTCCATACCAATCTAATATATTGGTGGTTCCATGCTTTTCAAAACTTCGCATCAAGAGAAATCCTGATACAAAGAAAAATAAAGCATTGCCATGCACCCCAAATGTTGCTAAAGAAGGAGTGAGTGGTTCATACAATAATTGGAAATGAGAGTTTGTAATCATCAAAGCCGCTACAAACTTCAAAAAATCAACTGAAAACAAATGCTTCTTTTCCATTTTCTATCAATAACCTTGATAATTTGTCAATACTAACATTAAAGGACTTTTTATAAATATATGTAGCTCTGGCGCATAAACCCAAACAATTTTTTCAAATTGTATGATGAACCAGATAATCATAAAATAAGCAAGGACACAAAGAAAAGAATCCCTATATTTTATATTATGAAATGCTAAAGGATAAATAAATGGCATAAAAGGCATCAACATCATAAAAAAACGATATTGAGCTGTTGGCTGCCGTGTCATCGCAGCTGTCGCTACAATAATCAGAGAAGTCAATACCACAAGAAACGATTGCGAAGCATTAAAGCCATGCCTAAAAGCCAACAACTTACTTATGCAGATTAAGAACATTGGACCTCCTACAGCAAAAACGATAGACGTTTTCAAACCTAATCCATCCACATTTCTTTCCGAACTTGCAAAACGTCTAACACTGTAAGTTAAAACATCTCCGCTACTGAAATCAGAAGAGCTCAAAAGACTTGGACCATAATATATCAAACAGGCTAAAGCTATAAATGTTATAAAAATCGTAACTTTATTCAATCTTTTACGGTATCGTTTTAGGACTATAAATGGAACAAAAAACAACATACTCTGATGAGTAAAAATAGAACAAACCATTATAACCCAATCTCTCTTCCTCAAATATCCATTATAAGCATAATTTCCAACTATGTACATCATAAACGATTGAGCCAAAAATTGCTTTTGTATTTGCAAGGTAAACTGAAAATACAAATAGAAAAAAGCCATAATAAGGGTACCATATATTATAGGAAGGTGGGGAGTCGGTAATGTCTTACAGAATTTATAGAGACCTGTCAAAAGCAAGAAATATGACAGAAATGTTAGCATAAACTCAAATAATGGATAATAACCAAAAGAAAGATAATAACCTATATAATTATAGACTCCATTCATAAATTCTCCTGATATATGTGTATTAACCTCCTGCCAAGATTCTGGATCTCCATATATATTTATCAAAGCATACCAAAAGCCCTTTATTGGTACATTATTATATGCATACCAATATCTTACCTGGTCTCCATCCACTGATTTTGTCGCATTAATTGAAGCCAAAAAAACTATGATGCAACATATAAATATGTAATAATTCGTTTTTGAGGGTTTGGATTCTTTCAATGCAGAATATATTATCCATGGTAATCCTATAAAGGATGGTAATAACATAAAAACCAATACATATCCCAACAATTTACGAGTATTAATAAACTCGTTTTTTATTTGTAATTGATCCATGATTATACGATACTTCTTTTTATTTTATTAATACAATGCGATAAAAAATTCAAAACAGATAAACTTATATCGGCAAAGCAAGCAAACTTTAAACAATAATATCGAAAAGATTTGTTTTCAAATTTTTTACAAAGATTATATCTCTGTTTAAAAAATTCAGTTCCACGCAAGTCTACAATAATATTTGACAAGAAGAATTCCAAATATGAGTTATAATCTTTGTTTGTGTTTTTTTTCAATAAAGATATAAGAGTATCAAAAACCATAGACAAGTCTTTTGAATATATTTTAATTGAACTTATTGCAGTTGCTGCGCCAGAATGCTTTCGATAAGCATACCATATATTAGGCAAATAAATAACCTGCCTAGAATTAGCCAAATATGTCAACAAGAAGGCTGCATCTTCTCTCATCCGGCACCCATCAACAAAACGAATATGGAACTCCTGAATAATCTTATTACGCAATAGATTCATGCACAAGAAATATTCATCCATTGCAACATGAATACAATAGTCAGAAATACTCAATGACCGTGAATAATATTTTTTTCTTAGCTTCACGTTTCCATTTATGAATAATTTATTTGATTTTTCATCTACTGCTTGATAATCAATTCTCACTAAATCTATTTCATTTTTTTTCATTTCCAAGATCATCTTATCAAAACAGTTTTCATCCAATAGATAATCATCTGCATCCAAGAAAAAGACAAATTCCCCTTTACATAAATCCAATGCAAGATTACGAGTTTTGGAAACACCCTCATTTTTTTTACTTATAACTTGAAAACGAGCATCTCTCTTAGAATATTCTTGACATATGGAATTTGAAGAGTCAATAGAACCATCATCTATTAATAGGGCTTGCCAATTTTTATAAGTTTGTATTAATAAACTATCAAGACATTGCCTGATAAATTCCGATGCATTATAGACTGGAATAACTACCGAAATCATTCCTTTTTCATACATATATACCATGCAATTGTTTATTTATTTTCCGACTACGTCTTATTTTGGAAATATTCATTAATAGTTTACAATAATCGCCAATAAAATTATGTATAGCTTTCCATTTTCCTGTAAAAATATACATAAAAAAAAGGCCCAACTCATCATAGAACTGACGTCCTATCTTCTGAACGATGAATCCATTACTATAAAGAACATTTGCAGCATCTTGTACTAAATGTCGATAGAACAGCTTATGATTATACATTATTTTGTTACCAACCGTTGCAAATCTATCATGTTGCACAAAAGATTTTGTGGTAAAGACAATCTTGCGATGATGAAAAAGGCAACGTTGACAATAATTATCATCCTCACCATAATGATAAAACAAAGAGTCAAACCCTCCGATTTCAGAAACAGTCTTTCGAGGCAAAAGCCAAGCAGCTGCAGGAATGAATTCACTTTCAAACAATGTTTGTTTGCCTCCAAAAAGTGAAACATGCAAATAATCCTTACTCTTAGCTAAGACATAGTCACGGAAATAAGGATCTATATCTTTAGCATTTCCATTTAAATGAATAGGACTTACAATTGCATAATCACCACCCTCAACCACAGACAAGAGCTCACTAATTGTATTTGATTGTAAATAAGCATCTTGATTCAACAGAAAAAAATAATCATATCCATCGTTATATGCTTGGTTCAATGCGATATTATTGGCCTTTCCAAATCCTAAGTTCTTATCAGAACGTGTTAGCCTGACTTCAGGAAAATTCTTTTCTATAAAATCAGGAGTTGAATCTGTGCTACAATTATCAACCAGATACACAGTACTTGGATAATCTGATTGGAAAATACTTGAAAGGCATTTTTCTATCCATTTCATACCATTCCAAGTCACTATTATAATTGAAACTTTTTTCATAAAAATCTCTTAATAAAATTCTTAGTATCAAACAACAACTTTCCTAAAAGCATACAATAATATGGTATTACGAACTTCTTATATTGAGAAAAAGAAGGTAACACCTTACAAATTTTAAGATAAGCTGGACAATAAATATTCCTACGTTCTTTCAATGTAATATCTGAAGATCTATCACCAAAGAACTGATAAAGAAGATGAGCTACATTACCCTTAATAAGTTTCACTGGCAACTGATGTGCATCACAAAACTCTACCAAATCCAATGCAGACAAGACAGGAGCTTCCGTCCATTCCTTCTTGTGTTTCTTCTGAGAGGCCGATTCCTCATTCGTCTTGTTGTAGTTATAGACAATTAAATTCAATGAGGCTATCTTTGTGCTGGCAACCATAGCTTTCAAATTAAAGTTTTGATCCTCTGTGTTGATGATTCCTTCAGGAAAACATAAACCATATTTGTTTATCAATTCTCTACGAAAAGCATAATTCCAAGATGCCTCCATAAACAATCCCTTATCCAAGAATTCTTCAGTTGGCAACACTTGCTCCTTCACGTCATGACAAACTGTGCATTCAGAAAAGACATGCTTCACCCCAAACTTTGCAACTGCTACATTTTCATCCAACAACCCTAATTTCTCAATTAACAAGTCAAGTTGTTCACTATCAAACCAATCATCAGCATCGGCGAACATCAACCACTGGCCTTTTGCTTCCAGAATGCCACGATTGCGAGCTGCACTTACACCTGCATTCTTTTGATTGACAAGACGAATTCTTCTATCAGCCAAGGCCATTCTTGATACTATTTCAGCCGTAGAATCCGAACTACCATCATTGACTACGATTATCTCCAAAGAAGAACTATCAGAAATAGATTTCAATAGTCGAGAAATAAAAGATGCAGCATTGTAGGCGGCAATAATTATAGAAATAATTGGCTGATTCATCACTTGCCTATTCTTTTTATCCATTTATGTATATTAAATCTCATTTTTCGATACCAATAAGGAATATAAAGAACACAAGCCATATGGTAAGTTAAGATAAAATGTAGGAAATTGTTATTTCCCACTTTCCTCCACTCATCATTCACTTCAGAAAATGAGTTATGCCATGCAATAATTCTTTCATTACTGATAACAGAAGAAAGGAAGTGATCTTTTATATGATATTTTATCCATAACATTTCATATTGATATAGATTTTCCTTTCCTGTTTCATGCATTGTCTCTTCAAAATATCTTATAGCCTCCACTCTATTGAAATTATATTTTATTTGCTCATGCGAAGTTATAGAATCAGTATTGACCTTGACATAATGATAGAGCGGCTTCTCTACAAAAGCAACGGATTCTACAAACATACAATATCGAACAGTAAAAGCCAGATCTTCCCACATCTGCAAGTATTTCGGAAAAGTCAAATGCTGCTCTCTCACTATACTGGTTTTATATAGCTTATTCCATGTTACGCCCCAGATCCTTAAAACAAGGAGGTTACGAACGAAGCCGATATAATCAGTAACTGGCAGTTCTCTCTCTATTACACCATCTTCATATTCTTCTACATATTTACATACAGCAATATCGCTGTTATTTTTTCTTATTGCCTCATACAATTTTTCCAAATAATCACACTCCACATAATCATCAGCATCACAAAAGATGAAATAAGGTGTATATACTCTGTCCAAACCATATTGGCGAGCAATACTTACACCCTCATTAGCTTTATGAAACACCTTGATACGTGAGTCTTTTTCAGCATACTCTTGCATGATATGCAGAGAATTATCCCTGCTACCATCATCCACAAGTATCAATTGCCAATCCGTGAATGTTTGAACTAAAATACTTTCCAAGCAGCGAGGTAAGTATGCTGACGCATTGTATACAGGTATAATTACAGATACTTCACACATAAATAACTAAAAATTTAGTTTGAATCTTATTAACTAATTGCTTTTAAATGAGCTATGCAAATATATAAATCTGCAACATTATTTTTTACCCACCTTAATGTTTGAATAGTAATCTTGCATTTTCAAATTATAAAACCATGGAATTCTCATTAAAATAAGTTTTAAAAAATCCTTTTTCCCCATTACTTTTCTAAAAGAAAAGATTAAATTTGTAATAAAGTTGTCACCAAACCATAATTTTGATTTCCCCTCCATCAAATCCTGGCATAACGATAAGAAAAATCGGAATTCAAATAATTCAAACTGAGGACTTTTTACATTTAATTTTCGATAATGCTCAATTATTTTCTTTAGATGGTCTAAGCTCTCCAGTGGAGACATAGAATATTTAATACTAACATTATCTTCACTATCGAAATAATAGTATGTTATGTTGTCAACAACCGCAATACTCTTACAATGTAAAAGATAATCATGAACAAATACAGTATCTTCACCTATTTTCATTCCATCATCAAAACGAATTTCAGTTATCAAATCACGCTTAAAAAATTTACCCCACGGGGTTCGCATAATATGCCAGAGTAAATTATGTTCAAGAAATTCTCGTTTTTCTTCTTCACTTAAAAACTTTTGAGGAGAAAGTCTTTCGCTATACCAATATTTTCCTGAAGAATTAAAATGCTGACTTTGACCTATAATAAAATCGCAATCATTATTATTAATAGCAGACAAAAAGTCTGATGCTATATAATCGTCTGCATCAACAAAAGTAATCCATTCTCCTTTTGCATTGTCAAGCCCCATATTTCTTGCAGAACTGACTCCGCCATTTACTTTATGAATAACCTTAACTCTACTATCTTTCTTTGCATATTCATCACAGATTTTCCCCGAATTATCCTTACATCCATCATCTATCAGCAGCACCTCAAAGTCAGAGAAAGTCTGAACAAGGATACTATCTACACAACGATGGAGAGTTTTTTCAGCATTATAGACTGGTATAATCACACTAATTTTTAGATTCATTTTTCTTTTATGTTGTTTTTAGCAATCTAATATTAATTCACTTTTTCAATATAAATTTTTACACCTTTAAAAAGGACCCTATAAAGGAATCCCCAAGGGGTATATTTTTTTGTACAGGAAACTTTATTCTTCAATTTAATGTAAATATCTATACCTTTAAAGCGATATAACTGCCTAACAATATCTTTGTATTTATTTCCTGCAAGTGAAAGAATACATGTGATTTCAGAACACATATAAGGATTAGAAGCTCGATCAACCATAATATTAAGTACAGGAGCATAATTAAATTCTTTAGACTGCCCCATAATACCATCCATATTTTCCCTATATATGTATGTAATATCACAACAGAAAGCTATTGAATGAACATATTTTGCAAGCATAAAATTCCACACTTCATCCTCATGAATAAGTCCTTCTTCAAAATATAATCCGTTCTTTACAATCAGATTTTTTCTTACTAATTTATTCCATGCAGTCATAGGTATCAAATACCTAAGTAACATAGTTTTTCTTATCCATTTAAAACTGTCAGAAAATTCCGGGAAGTGCTTGTTTGCAAGTTGAAACCATTTCAATTTGCTTTTCGTACTACCCTGAACAATATCCACTCCATGATATTTCTCAGCCAAGGCAGTAAGTTTTTCGATACAGTCAGACGTTATACTGTCATCGCTGTCTATGAAGTAGAGATAGTCGCCTTGGGCATTTCGAATACCCGTATTTCTTGCTCCGGATAATCCTTTGTTATGCTCATGATGGACAATGCTAAACCGTATAGGACCATTGTATTCAGCAATTAACTTTTCCAGTACAGCCACGCTGTCATCTTGCCCACAGTCATCCACAAAGATGCATTCTATCTCACCCTTGTAGGTCTGTGCTGCTATGGACTCAAAACATTCCTTGATATATAGCTCCACGTTATAAACGGGAACGATGATAGATATCTTCATTCAGTCTTTATGTATTATGGTTTAGAATATCTTTATTCATTTTGCTTTTAAAAAAGCCCTGGGGACTCTCACCCCAGGGAAGAAATCATTTTCTTTCGATGACTTATGTAGCCTCCGAAACAGTTGAAAGGAAGTCTCTTGCTTGCTATCCCAATGCAAAGGCATCAGAACAGACAGAAGCAAGACATGACATGTCGCCAGTAATACACAGGCATACAACATCAAAAGTAAGAGCTACTACATTAGCTACAAGCTGCATTTTCCATGCAACTGTCTACTTAGACCAAGCCCTCTTGAGCTTGATCTACAACTTGGATAAATTAAATTTTTCCATATTGCTACAAACTGGGGATTTTTTGTATAGTTTATGGCCAGTTGCCCCTTTATCTTGCCAAATTCTTTAATAGTAATATTCCAACTGAGGCTTATCTATCTTTTGCTTTGCAAACTTGTATGCTATAGTCTGCATATCCTTCCAAAGCACATTTCGCTTTTCTGCATCCATTTCAGACTGCATCAAATCATACACGGGCACAACCTCTATTTTTTGTTTCCCTCCCTCTTGAAGAACAGACTTACAAATAGTATAGGAAGTTTTTGCAATTCTCTTCGTTTCCGTATCCACATAAACATGCCAAGCAATGGAATACTCTGACATTTTATCAAAAGGAGCCCGTGTCACTCCAGCTGTATCAAAGAAATTGCCAAGGCTATATGTCTCGACACTATTTTCAGAAAGATAATTGTTTGAACATCCATGCACTACATGCTCATGAGAACCGACAATGATGTTTGCCCCTTGCTTTCTTAAGAATTCAGCAATTTGCAAAGTCCTTGCCGTGGCTTTAGGATTGTATTGCCCCCCCACGTGCATATAGAATACAATGATGTCAGCACCTTTCTTTTTAAGCTGCTTTATATCTTTGCTGATTCTTAGTTTTTGGAAATAATCAGCTTCTTTACGCTCATATACTTGGCATCCATAGTTTCTAAAGTGAAGATGTCGTCTTACCTTATTATATAGTCGGGAAGCGCGTCCACCTTGGTGTTGAAAGCAGTAACGGCTGATAGGATTGCTCAACTCTTGTGCTTGCAGCATATTAACCATCCATCGCTCACTTCGCTTCAAGTAGTTATTGTTGGCAAAAGCGTTTGTACCGTATGTATAAGCCAAGAAGCCTATCTTCAGTCCGTCTATATTCATACAAACTAATCTGTCTTGACTTTTGGAAGAAAACACTCCTGTATGTACAAGACCTACAGAATCAAGGCTTTTTACTGTAGATGCGATTCCTGTAGTATTTCGGTCTAAACAATGATTGTTGGCAGTGGCAACAAAACTAAAACCCGCATTCTTGACAACATGAGCGAACTCTATTGGAGAAGAGAAATTATAAAGGCGATTAGAAAGATCACTATCATCATACGAGATAGGAGTTTCCAAGTTGGCACATGACAAATCAGATTCTTTTAACATCGGCAGAATTCTATTGAATGCGCTGTCAAAAGAAAAGCCATCCTTTATCTTAAAAGCATCCAATAATTCCTTTTGACACATTACATCTCCAACAAATGTTAGTTTAACATACTCCATCATCATTCTATTTTTTTCTATTCAACATATACTTCACTTCGTTTAACTCTTTAAACTTGAAGAGATAAGCACCAGAAAAGTAAACAATAATCCCGATTATAGCACCACCTAAGATTTGGACATAATTGTTATCTACAAATTGAGTATATTCCCAAACACACAGGAACATAACAGAAGATAACAAAAATGAAGGCAAAACATCTTTCAATTGGGTCAACAAAGAAACATTTATCAATTTGCTTGTATAATGGGTATTTACAACCAAAAGAATAATACTATACACTAAATTTCCCCAAACCAAGGCCATCACACTAATTGGCAATGTAACCGCAAGCATGATAACACCCAATACTTTCTTTTGTACTTCTAATTTAAGGTATAAATCTGATCTACCACTAACCATCAAAAGATTAACATTCAGAGAGTGGATTGGATATAAGCACTTCTGGAAGCACATAATCTGAAGAAAAGCTACACATGGAGCCCATTTTTCACCTACAAGAACTACAACCACAGGATAAGCAAGAGCAGATAGCCCCATCATGATAGGCATAATGACAAACGATAGAGTCTTTATCATCGTTCGATATTTCTCTGCCAACTTATCTTGATTACCTTGAAGTTTGCTTAGTACCGGGAATGTTACTCCTTGAATCATTCCTGTTACTTGTTTGGATGGTAAATCTGCATATCCTTGAGCTCGATTATATTGTCCCAATTGTGCCGGACTATAATATTTACCTATTACAATAGGAGTTATATTCTGATAAACCTGATCTATAATATAAGTACCAATAATCTTGTTACCAAAATTCCAAAGGTATTTAAAAGAATCTTTTGACCACCCTTCCTTTGGAAGCCATCTTACAACAAGCCATGTTTGAATTAAACCCAACAAACTGGAAACAACACCCATAATTACTAAAGCCCATAAGCCATATCCCAAATAGGCAAATGTGATTCCAACAATGGAGCCTACAATTTTAGTTATCACTGATATTCGAGCTGGTGTTTTAAAATCCAAACGTCTCTGCAATATTACAGACTGTGGAGTACCCAATGGTCCCCACAAGAAAGTCAGAGCAGTAACTCTTATCAAAGGCTCCAATACTTGGATATTATAGAAAGCTGCTATCCATGGTGCAGCAATGAATATCGCAAGATAACATATAATACCAACAAGTATACTATAATAAAATGAAGTTGATAAATCTTTTTCTGTCAACTCGGGCTTTCTCACTAATGCGCTGCTGAATCCCGCATCTATCAATGTGCCAGCCACTGCCATAAAAACAGCAGGTAGCGCAGTGATACCATAATCCTCAGGCGACAACAAACGTGCCATTACGATACCGACAACAAACTGAAGACCATTATTGGCAAATTGATTAAAGAATGACCAATATAAACCTACTTTGGTTTTGTGCTTTAAGTTCTCTTGTTCCATTACTTGATGATTTTTCTTACAATTCGCTTCAACTTTCTTACAATACGTTTAAAGATTGACGGTTTGGGACAAGACTTATCAATATCTATTGAATATATCCAGTTGTAATTAGGATCGTCTTTCTTGATAAAGCACTGATTTACAACAACAGAATCTTGTATTAAATGCCAATGTTTTTTTATATGCGGCATATCCCAAATAGTTTGTTGTACTATTTCTTTAAACTTTTTTTCTTGAATAGAAGATGGATTAAAACCATACTGATTAGGGTTACCTCCTTCTATTAAAATATTAAAAATTGTCCTAATACATTTTTCACATTCACAGCAATTGTGTCCACCCTCTGTTACCCAGCATACCCTTAATTTTATATGCTTATTTAATCTTACGCAAGTATTGACTATAAAATTCACTTTATCAGTGCGCTCCATAAAATAACCATCATGTCTTACTATTGTTGTCGCTATATTTAAATGAGAATCTATAACTGGATCACTTGCTATAACTGAAGGATATTTCCATGTCAAACTACTTGCTATATACACTACATGCCAATGTTTCAAGAAAGCTAATGGTGCTGAATGTCCAATAATTCCAATACCATGCTGGTAGCCATGCCACCACCCATCTCCTGATTTGGAACACAATCCGCTCAATTCTCCTTCATTGATAAAAATACGGAAATTAGATGTCACAAATTCAGGCTGTGGCAAATTAAATGTCTTGGCTGTTGATTCCACATGTTCACTAACTACCTTCCAACCTTCCACATCAGACAACTTCACATCAGCACCACGCAGAGTAATCATTACAGGATTTTCATCCAAATGACGGAACAATGTTGTAAAGGCATCCACTCCGCCACTAAACAGCACTGCAGACTGTTTGGTTGTCTCATAACGATTGTTTATGATATGATTAACTATTACCTTTCCCTTGAACTCCAACATTCTGGAGAGAAGCATATAACCATGCTTAACCTCAAACAAACCATGATAGAATTCTTCATCCAATTCATCTACAACCAACTCGGCATCTGAAAGCCATGCTATAGGCAAGACATTGCAAATGAAAGGTATTACAGCAATACTTTCAGGAACAGAACTTATATCTTCAGTATATTCTGCCCAAAAACATTTCTCTTCAAGATTGAAATACTTAGCTATTTCTCCCTGTATAGAGTAATACACTTCAATTCTATTTGAAGCTACTTTAACTTTATCTACTATTATTTTCTTTTCCATATTTCAATTTTTACAAAACAATTTTGATGAAATCTTATTCCATATCTCAATTCTCACTCTATCTATCAATATACAACAAAAGAATATCACAAGTAACAAACCGACAAGTTGTATATAAAACATTACAATGCTATTATTGTCATACAAGTTTATTACGAATTTCGGCAATTTACCCCACATAAAATGAAGCAAATATACGGCGAAACAACTTTTTGCGATAGTGTTTATCCCAGTTTTTACACCTATATTAAATTTAGAGAACGTCAATAAAAGAAACAATGCGCCCAGCACAACAAAAGGACTACTGTATCTTGTAAACGCTTGAACAAAAGTGTCACAATGGGGTAACCCCAAACAAACAGGTATATATATGCCGCAAAAGGTTACCATCGTAGCCAAGAGGTAGATGATGAAGTCCTTCTGCTTTGAAAACTTACTCCACGAAGGAGAATACACCTTCACATATCTTGCTAACAGATATAATCCAACAAACATTGATATTGAATATCCTCCCATCATATATCCTGTTATATCCTTGAACCAGCCAAGTAAGAAAATGAAAACAAAATAGAAGAACAAAACTCTTTTATATACTTGCCGATTGACATTCTCTACAAAAGCATTTAATACAGGAGCAAGGATATACAATAATATATATGCCTTGATGAACCAACCCGTATATGGTTTCAGCATCAACAAATTTGCCATAGAAGTCTTATTTAAAGCAAGCAAACCAGCAAGGACAAAGAAACCAAAACTCAATAACTTGAGAAATGCTACTTGAAAAAGAAAGGACGTTATACCTTTAGTCTTTGGCTTTATAGAGAACCAGCCTGATATCATTACAAAAACATTCACAGCCACGATTGCCACACTATATTGTAATGTTTGCAATCCACAGAACAAAGGCTCATTTTTTGTTCCTTCTACCGTAGGAAATCCAAATGTTATAAATGAGGTGTGCATCATAAGAACCATAAACATTGAGACACAGCGCAATAACTCTATGTTAGATTGTCTCGCTGCACAAATGGGGGGGGTAGTTGTATGCTTACTCATCTTACAGTTTTTTTATTGTGCTCAATTCTTTCAGCCAAGTGTTATAGAAATTAATCACCTTGCCGGATGTATTGTTGATTAAATATAATTCCTTGCCAAGCAAGACACCTAAAATCAGGACATGTAAGCGAGTAGTGTATATCACATGGTAAGGTGAAAGAAATGAGATTCCTATTTGAACAAACTTTGTACGGTAATACCAATTGCGTTTCCAATCTTCTATACATGCCTTTTTGTCATCCCCTACCCCACATATTCTAAAAATTTTATGTAAGAGAGAGGCAAAACGCTCTACTATACCAAATTCATAATAATGATTTTCATATGTAGGCCAGTCATGTTGTTCTGCATTGGATGGTACATTTACCATTTTAGCATTAACCAACTCCTTGTCTGTTCGCCTCAAATAAAGCACCCGATTTGCGTCTTCTGAAGCTTTGTATTTTTTCAAATCAAGATAGAAAGCCATATCTGGCAATAACAATATCTGATTTTTGAAATTCTCAGTTAAGAAGTCAAACGAAAATTGCTCTCGAGCACAAATCGTTACATTCGGATGAGCCGAATAAAAGTCAACATCGCTTTTCAAAAAACTCTTATCTTCATAAAAAACAGTCTGAGGAAGAATGATAACCTTATTTTCAGGATAAAGTTTAATGATTTTCTTACGAAATTCGGAATGTAATCGATATAAGTCACCAAAATTTCCGCCACCATGTAATAGGATTATGACATTCTTTGGCAGCTTCCGATACCTAAAACTATCCTTACTGGCATAGTATAAGCATTTATATGGCAATGTCTTCAAGAACTCCCTTGTTCCCTCCCAAATCAGAGTGTCACCGATATTAGGATGATAAGGCAAGTCAAGATAGACATAGTCATTATTTACTATAGGAGTCAACTCCTTTTGAATTATCTCACGTAAATGAATTATTAATGATTCGTTTTGCATAATCTAAAAAGATTGTGCTACACCTCGATATTCTTAATTTCCTTCAACCATGTATTATAGAAGTTTACAACCTTACCCGATGTGTTATTTATTAAGTGCATCTTTTTATTTAATAGAACACCTAATATCATAACATGCAATCGAGTGGTATAAATTAAAGAATAAGGACCAAGGAAATCTATTCCCAACTGAACATAAAAACGACGATAGAAATAATTGCGTTTCCAGTCGTTTAATCTTGCAATGCTCTTATCCGAAAATTTCAAAATAGTCAACAAACGGCAGAACTTATAAAAAAGTTTCTCTATCATTTTTACCTTAAGAAAAGAGTATTCGTAAGTCGGCCAATCGTGAACTTCTGCATTCTTCGGAATCTCTGTCTTTCCATCATCTTTCGACAATTCCTTATCAATACGTTTCAGATAAAGCACTTTATCTGTTTCCTTACCTAATTTGTATCCTTCCAAATTGATAAAGAAAGCCATATCTGGAACCAAAAGACAAGGATTGGAGAAATGCGCTTTCAGTAAGTCATAAGAATATTTTTCACGAGCACAGATCGTTACATTCTTATATTGGGCATAGAACCATGCATCTTCGCTCATCAGTTCCTTATCCTCATAAAATATGGTTTGAGGAAGTATTATTACTTTATTTCGAGGGTAGCTTTCTATTACTATCCTACGAAACTCTGAGTGTTGGCGATATAGGTCGCCAAAATTGCCCCCCCCAGAAAGTAAAATTACAGTATCAGGAGGCAAGTCCCGATAACGGAAACTATCCTTACTTGCGTAGTACAAGCACTTATAGGGCAATGACTTAAGAAACTCTCTGGTTCCCTCCCATATCAATGTATCTCCAATATTGTCGTAATATGGCAAATCAAGTAATACATAGTCATGAGTTATTAATGGCGTGAGAGAATCTCGGATTTTCTCACGCAAAGTTTCTATCAAACTAATATTGTACAAACAATGAGTCATATAGCTTTTATATTCTTGCAAATCCATACTTACTTTCTCTCTTTCTGAAAGCTTCTTCACCGCCTTCAAGAATCTCACATACATGCTCTCGAATACCCATGGTATTTAATATAGGCTCACAGGAATCATCTATTCTGAAAGAGTTTTCCAAGCTACCATTAACATACTGAAACTTCACACCATCAGTATTTGGTGTTTTCACTCCATTCTGGTTGGCAACTATGACATTCTCAGCATCTGCGCCTACTACTATATTTGGATTATGAGTAACGAGGATGATTTGTCGTTCTAACTTTTTCTTCCGTATGTACATGACCAATTCCTTATAAATCGCCCTATTGTCAAGATTATCCTCTGGCTGATCAATCAATATAGGATTCTCATTCTTACTAAAATCTAACAACAATTTTAAGATAACAAACGTTCGTTTACCCGGCGACATCATCTGCAAGGAATCACCATCATACTCAACATCTATAACAGGTTCAAACCAATTGTTAGTAAGCAATATTGTTAAGAAGCTAGCATCATCCGTACTTCCCTTAAACTTTAATTCTCCACCCATAGCTTTATAAACCAAAGGAGATAAAACTGATTTTAACTGCTCTTCCGATTTTGATAAAAAAGCAACTCTCAATTGTTCTATCAAATCCCCCATATCCTTATATTTCAAATTTAAACTATCAGCCAAAAAAGCATTTAACTTTTCAACAACGACCACAGAAGAACAAAGTTTTACATCATCATGCTCTATATGCATAATAGAGGTCACTTCATTCGTTAAAGTTAAGTACGAAGAGAAAGAATCCAACAATTGATTTAGTATTACTTGGAATTCTGCAAGCATTTTCTTATGCTCATCTTTCTTGGCATTTACTTTTGATAAAAGCAATTCTTGCTCGCTCAATCGTTTTCTTATATTCGCCAAAACAATATTTGTATCATATAAAGACTTACCTTTCTTATAAGCCTCAGACAAAATGATTTTATTCTTTTTTTGAATTTGTGCGTTTCTTCGCTCAAAGAGGCTTGCCTTTAATGATACTATTTTATTTCGAACATTATCATTGGAGTTCTTTAACAAATAAGAAATAGTATTTTTAATTTCCGCCTTTGTTTGGTCACAAATTCCATCATAAGAAATTGACTGATTTTCAACTAAAAAAGCAGAAGCAGACAATCTCTCTAAACTCTCGAATTCCCGACAAAGTCCTTCAATGCTCCTTTCGTAATCATGGACTTTCGCATTGTCTTCTTCAAAAGTTTTCAAAATCTCAGAATCTAAATCACATTGTTTTTCAATACCTTCCTTCTGCATCTTCAAAGCATTGATTTCATTTTCCACACCTTTTGAATCACCCAAGGAAAGAATTTCTTGCTTTTTCGCAATCAACAATCTTTTTTGCTCCAAAAGGCGATTTAACAAATTAGACGTTTCTAATTTCAAGTCATTACTTTTGGCTTGATACATAATAAACTTATACGCTATAGTTTGTTCGCCTAATAAAATCTGAGAAAGAAGTTTGTTCAATTCTTTTTTGTCATCTACCAAAGAATAAATAAAATTTTGTGGAAGATAATCTACCTTACGTTCATTGTTTATCTCATTATCCCTCCAGACTACTTTAATAGAGTCCTTAACAGCTTTAACATAATCATTATAATCAGTTTTCTCAGAATGACTTAAATTTGCTGCAATACAAGACAATAAGTTTGATTTACCAGTTGAACGTCCACCAATAATTGTATTTAGGTTAGAATTGAAAAGTATATTCTGTTTCCAAATACCATCTTGTTGAAGTTCAATCCTATCAATCACTGAATACGAATTCTTAGTGTCAGGATAGATTTCGGACAAAGCAACTCTTTGACTTGGCTCATATAGCACTTGCTTCAGCCCCGAAAAAGTACAATCTGCCTTTATCCACGTTTTACATTTTACATGATAGTTTTTTATATCATGATTATCAGAGCTAATAATTATAGGCAACTCAAATCCTATACTTGGAAATACAACATTTTTATAGCTCGCTGCATCAGCGGTTTTACCACAATCCAATATTGGATGATAAGTAGATAATAGCTTGCGTTTCAATTCTTGCTTTTCGAGTAAATTATTCTTTATCTCTTCAATCGAATTGGCCTTAGAACCTCCATGCACAGTGATTATTCCACCTAAATTTAATATTAAATCACATGTTGGAACAAAATCGTAACTACTCAGCACCCCTATAGAAAACTTCTCGTTAATAAAGCATAAACTTGAT
>OLQO01000132.1_pt1 | contig 75772 bp, 74 predicted proteins | sample 1672281 | NCBI WGS metagenome assembly OLQO01 (sample SAMEA3136667, study PRJEB25190) | human gut metagenome | biome: human gut; feature: human-associated habitat; material: faeces | place: Austria | collected 2013
TAAGACTAATTTTTATTAAAAGAAATGTAAATAGAATTTACTTTTTTAATTCACACAAATAAAAAAATTTTCTATAATATAAAAAAAGCATTGAAATAACAAAAAACATATGATAAAATTTCACAAATATTCAAAAGGAGGTGAAAATATGACAAAAGAAGATTTAAATCAAATTGCCATAATAGTAAAAACAGAAGTTGGAGGCTTACGAGACGAAATGAATCAGAGATTCAAAGAGCAGGATGAAAAAATTGAACAAAGATTTAAAGAACAAGATGAAAAAATTGAACAAAGATTTAAAGAACAAGAAGAAAGAATTGATAAAAGATTCAAAGAACAAGAAGAAAAATTCTATAGAAGAATTGACCAAAGAATTTCAGATCAAATGACTTATTTTGAAGAAAAATACGGAAGAGATTTTGCGTTAGCTGTTGAATGTTTAAATAGTAAAAGTGAAACAGAAGATATTCAAAATCAAAGATTAAACGTTTTAGAAAAGTCAAACAATATTAATTCAGCTGCAATTTTTAATCATGAAGACAGAATAAACTACTTAGAAAGAACATTACAAATTCAAACATCTAAATAAAAGTCTAAAAAAGAGGGCATATCTATTATTTTTATAGAGAAAGTAATAAATATGCTCTCTTTTCATATTAATTAATATTAAAATTTATTAAAAAGTCTTTATCTTTTTTATTTTTTGTAATATAATATTTTTGTAAAAATCAAGAAATATAAGGAGGACTTAATAATGTCTGAATATAACAATAAAAGAAGCAACAGAGCATCACATAGTAATTCACACACAGCTAGCGAAAAAGTAAAAAGCAAAAACATAAAAAATAAAAAAGGAAAAAAAGTTAGCAAACATCCAAAATTTAAAAAAGTAATGAAAGTTTGTATAATAGCTTTAGTAGCATTAATTATTATTGCTATAGGAGTAATTGCAGGAGCGTTTTTTGGACTATTCGGAGATGATTTCAAAATAAGCAAAGATGACCTAACCTTAAACAATGTAAACGCTACAGTATACGATAAAGACGGAAATTTAATCGCTGAACTTTCAAAGGATGAAAAAAGAAAAGTAATTTCTATGGATGAAATGAATAAATATTTGCCAAAAGCATTTATTGCAATAGAAGATGAAAGATTTTATGAACATCATGGGGTAGATTTAAAAAGAACATCTGCAGCAACTGTAAACTATATTTTTAAAGGTGGAAGTTCATCTTTTGGTGGAAGTACAATAACACAACAATTGGTAAAAAACTTAACACAAGATAAAGATAGATCAGGAATTGCAGGTATTTTAAGAAAAGTAAAAGAAATGTCTAAAGCATATCAAGTAGAACAAATGCTTACAAAAGAACAAATACTAGAATTATATTTGAATTTAATAGGCCTTGGAGGTCAAGCATATGGTGTTGAAACAGCATCACAACTATATTTTAGTAAATCAGCAAATGAACTAAGTTTAGCTGAATGTGCATATTTAGCAGGAATAAACAATTCACCAAGTTTATACAAACCATTTAGCGACAATCAAGACCAAAAAGATAAAATAATAAAAAGAACACAAACAGTTTTAACTAAAATGCATGAATTAGGTTACATAGACAGCGATGAAGAATATAACAATGCTATGAAAGAAGTAGAAAATGGATTAGCCTTCAAAAAAGGAAATATAAATTCAAATTCAGGCCATTCTTATCATACAATAGCAGCTCTTCAACAAGCAAAACAAGACTTAATGGAAAAAAATGGATGGAGTGCCGAAATGGCAGAAATTCAATTATATACAAAAGGTTATAAAATTTATACAACACAAGACTCAGCAGTTCAAAATGTAATGGAAGAAGAATTTAAAAAAGACAAATACATTGTAAAATCTAGGAAAAGCAAGGATGAAGATACAGGAGAATACAAACACTCACAAGCCGCAATGGTAATAATTGACCATACAACAGGAAAAGTAGTAGGAACAGTTGGAGGATTAGGAGACGATGCCTTCACATATGGATTAAATAGAGCAACTCAATCAAAACGTCAAACAGGATCTTCAATGAAACCACTAGCAGTTATTGCACCAGCAATTGAAGAAAAAATAATAACAGCTGCAACAGTATATGATGACTGTGAAACAAGCTTTGGAAATTACAAACCTAAAAACTATTATAGTGGCTACAAAGGATTATCAACAGTTAGAGACGCAATAGAAATATCACAAAATATTATTCCATTAAAAATAATGGCAGAATTAACACCACAAAAATCTATAGAATATTTAAAGAAAATGGGTATTTCATCTATGGTAACAAGTCAAGATAACAAATCTGCAAATGATGAAAACTTATCAATGGCTTTAGGAGGACTAACAAATGGTGTAAGTCCATTAGAAATGGCAGCAGCATATGCAACAATAGCAAATGGTGGAGAATATATTGAACCAATATTTTATACAAAAGTAGAAGATAAAAGTGGAAATACAGTTATAGAAAAAGAACAAAAGAAAGAAAGAGTTCTTTCAGAACAAGCAGCATATGTAACAAAAAGTATATTAAATCAACCAGTTACAGGAAGCAAAGGAACAGCAACATATTGTGCAATATCAGGAATGGATGTATGTGCTAAAACGGGTACAACAAACGATGATTATGATAGATGGCTTTGCGAATTTACACCATATTATACAGCAGCAACTTGGTATGGATATGATGACCAAGAAGAAGTTCACTTTTCAGGAAACCCAGCTGGAAAAATAAGTGCAGCAGTATTTAAAGAAATACATAAAGGATTAGAAAGTAAATCATTTAAAGAACCAACAGGAATAGTTACAGCAACAATCTGCAAAGACACAGGATTGCTTCCTTCAGCAGGATGTTCAAATACAGTAACAGACATATTTATAAAAGGAACAGTTCCAACAGATACATGTACAGCAGGAACAGCAATAGAAATTTGTAAAGAAACAAATATGATAGCAACAGAATTCTGTCCAGAAAAAGAACAAAGAAGATTTGGAGGAATACCAGAAAAAGAATCAAAATATAATGGAAAACTATGGAACTCAAATCTATCTGGTTCAGCATCTGCACCAAAAGAAACATGTAATGTACACACATCTCCAGCAATATCAGAAACAAACACAACAGTAGAAACACCACAAAACAAAGGAATAGAAGTTCCAAGTGTTATAGGAGAAACATTATCAAGTGCAAAATCTAAATTAGAAGGACTAAAATTAAAGGTAGAAATAAAATACGATTCAGATTCAAGTAAAGAAGATGGAGTTGTTTTAAAACAAAGTATAAAATCTGGAACAACAGTTGATGAAGGTTCAAAAATTATAATAACTGTAAACAAAAAAGACAATACAACAGGAGGAAATACAACAAATAATACAGATACAGGAAATACAACTGTTGATGGCCCAGAAAATTAATAAAAAGTACGTAATCATACAGGGAAAGAGACATCGTTCTCTAAAAAATAAAAGGCGGAAAAAAGTCCGCCTTAAATTATATAAGGAGGAATTATGGATTTATTCTTTTATAATACATTAACCAAGAAAAAAGATTTATTTAAACCAATAGATAGTAAAGAAGTAAAAATATATTCTTGTGGTCCAACTGTATACAAAGATGCAACAATAGGAAATATGAGAACAAATATATTTCAAGACACCTTAAGAAGAACACTAGAATATAATGGTTATAAATTAAAACATGTTATGAACATAACAGATGTAGGACACTTAGTTTCAGATGCAGATGAAGGCGAAGATAAAATGATAAAATCTGCAAAAGAAGAAGGAAAAACACCATTAGAAATAGCACAATATTATACAAAAAGATTCTTTAATGACTTAGATAGACTAAATATTCAAAGACCAGAAATAGTATGTAAAGCAACAGAACACATAGAAGACATGCTAAACTATGTAAAAAAATTAATAGAAAATGGTTATGCATATGAAACTTCAACAGCAATATACTTCGATGTATCTAAATTAGATGATTATGGAATTCTATCTGGAATAAATTTAAGAGAACAAAAGCATGGTGCAAGAGTTGAAATAGATAAAGAAAAGAAAAATCCATACGATTTTGCATTATGGATAAAAGCACCAGAAAATCATTTAATGAAATGGGAAAGCCCTTGGGGATTAAGTTATCCAGGATGGCATATAGAATGTTCAGCAATGAGCCAAAAATACTTAGGAGAAGTTTTTGACATACATACAGGAGGAATAGATTTAATTCCAACCCACCACGAAAACGAAATAGCACAAAGCAAAGGTTATTCAGGTAAAATACCTGCAAATTATTGGATGCACGGAGAATATTTACTTATGAATGGCGGAAAAATGTCAAAAAGCTTAGGAAATGTATATCTATTACAAGATTTAATAGATAAAGGTTATAATCCACTTGTATATAAAATGTTCTGTTATACAACAGTATATAGAAAAAAATTAAACTTCACTTGGGAAGCTATGGACTCTGCCAAAGTAGCATTAGAAAGATTAAAAGAAGCATATCAAAAACATCTAAAAGGAGAAGAAACAATAGAAGAAAAAGATATTGCGGAGTATGAAGAAAAATTCCATGCAGCAATAAATGATGACTTAAATATGCCAGCTGCTATGAGCATAGTATGGGAAGTTGCTAAAGAAAGTAGAAAGTCAAAAGAATTTGCAAAACTACTTGAAAAATTTGATACAGTACTTGGTTTAGATATAAATAAAAGCGAAGAAAAAGAAAAATTACCAGAAGAAATAGAAAAACTAATATATGAAAGAAAAGAAGCAAGAAAAAATAAAAATTGGGCTAAATCAGATGAATTAAGAGACTTAATTCAAAGTAAAGGATACAGTGTAAAAGATACAAAAGAAGAAATGATAGTAGAAAAAATATAAAAAGGAGTAGATTGCTATGGCCGATATAAAAGTAGATTTTAAATATGCAGGAGTAGAACAATCTGAAATACAAAAATATGAAAAAGATATAATAAAAATACATGAAGGATTTCGCATAAAAGAAAAAATAGAAACAGAATTTTTAGGATGGTTATCATTACCAACAAATTATGATAGAGAAGAATTTGCAAGAATAAAAAAAGCAGCAAAAAAAATAAAAAAAGACTCAGATGTATTAGTAGTAATAGGAATAGGTGGCTCATATTTAGGAGCAAGAGCAGTTATAGAAGCTCTAACAAATTCATTTACAAATTCAATTTCAGATGACGATGCAAAATTTCCTAAAATAATATTTGTAGGAAACAATATGAACCCAGATTATATAAACGATGTTATAGAATTTATAGAAGACAGAGACTTTTCAATTAATGTAATATCAAAATCTGGAACAACAACAGAACCAGCCATAGCATTTAGAATATTTAGAGAATGCTTAGAAAACAGATATGGTTTAGCAGAAGCAAGAAGCAGAATATATGTAACAACAGATAAACAAAAAGGAGCATTAAAACAACTTGCAGATGAAGAAGGTTATGAAAAATTTGTAGTACCAGATAATATAGGAGGAAGATATTCAGTACTTACAGCAGTAGGACTTCTTCCAATAGCAACAGCAGGAATTAATATAGATAAATTAATGGCAGGAGCATTAGAAGCACAAGAAAAATATGCAGATAGCAATTTAAAATATAACGAATGCTATCAATATGCAGTAGCAAGAAATATCTTATATGAAAAAGAAAAAAACATAGAAATATTAGTAGATTATGAACCAAAACTACACTATTTTATAGAATGGTGGAAGCAACTATTTGCAGAAAGCGAAGGAAAAGAAAATAAAGGAATATTCCCAACAGGAGCAGAATTTACAACAGATTTGCACTCAATTGGGCAATACATACAACAAGGAAGACGTAATTTATTTGAAACAGTATTAAATATAGAAAAATGCAAAACAGACATACGAATAAAAGCAGATGAAGATAATTTAGATGGACTAAACTATTTAAAAGGAAAAACAATAGACTATGTAAATAAAACAGCAATGAAAGCAACCATAAAAGCACATGTTGATGATGACGTACCAAATATTCTAATAAATATAGAAAAATTAAATGAAGAAACAATAGGACATTTAATATATTTCTTTGAACTAGCATGTGCAGTTTCAGGAAATTTGCTAGGAGTAAATCCATTTAATCAACCAGGAGTAGAAAAATATAAAACAAATATGTTTGAAATGTTAGAAAAACCAGGTTACACAAAATAAATGTCAAACGTTGTAGGGGTCGGCGTCCTTAGGGCGACCCGCAATAAAAAATACAAAAATAAAATTATCAAACGTGTAGGGGCGGACGCCTCTGTCCGCCCGAAAAACAAAAAAATAGGTGAAAAAAGATGATGTTAGATCTAGTAGAAATAACACCAAGGAAGTTGAATATTAAAAAAATAATAATAACTGTAATAATTATAATATTAATTATTGCAATGTGCGTCCTTGGCGTTATAGCATACAAAAAAACAAAAAAAGATAAATTAAATAATACAGAAAATATAATTGAATCTAAAATAATGCAAAAAGAAAAAGCATATACACATGTGATAGAATTTGAAGAGCCAAAAAAACAAACACAAGATATAAGAGAACAAATTAACAATATATATCATTCAGATACAAAAAGAGTATTCTTAACATTTGATGATGGACCTTCAAAAACTGTTACACCACTTATTTTAGATTTATTAAAGCAAGAAAATATAAAAGCTACATTCTTTTTGCTTGGAAGTAGAGTAGAATTAAATCCAGATATTGTAAAAAGAGAATATGATGAAGGACACTATATAGCAAACCATGGATATAGCCATAATTACACAAATATATATCAAACACCTCAAAGCGTTGTAGACGAATTTAATGCAACAGAAGCAGCTATAAAAAATGCACTAGGAAACCAAGAATATAACTCTTATCTTTTTAGATTCCCAGGAGGAATGCCAGGAGGAAAACATGCTCAATTAAAAGCAGAAGCAGCTCAAATTTTGGAACAAAATGGAGTAGCACATTTAGACTGGAATGCACTTACTTCAGATGCGGCAGGAGCAAAAACATGCGAAGAAATGTTACAAAATGCAATAAGCACAATAGGAGAAAAAAACAGTGTAGTAATTTTAATGCATGATGCAGGAGATAAAATACTAACCTACGAAATGTTACCAAATCTAATATCATATTTACGTGAAAAAGGTTATGAATTTAAAAATATGTACGATTTAATAGAATAAGGAAATAAAATGGATGGAATTATAATAATTAATAAAGAAAAAGAATATACATCACACGATGTTGTTGCAAAAGTAAAAAAAATATTAAACGAAAAAAAGGTTGGACACACAGGAACACTAGACCCAAATGCAACTGGCGTATTGCCTATACTACTAGGAAAAGGAACAAAACTTTCTAAATATTTAATAAATCATAACAAAATCTATGAAGCAACCTTAAAACTAGGAGAAAAAACAGATACAGCAGATATAGAAGGCAAAATAATAGAAGAAAAGGATGTAAAAAAAGAAAATTTATCTGAGGAAAATATAGTAAAAATCTTACAGAAATTTATAGGAAAAAGCAAGCAAGTACCACCAATGTATTCAGCAATAAAAGTAAATGGTAAAAAATTATACGAATATGCACGAAAAGGACAAACAATAGAAATTAAGCCACGAGAGATAGAAATTTATAGTATAGAATTACTAAATATAAATAATAATGAAATTACATTCAGAGTTCATTGTTCAAAAGGAACATATATTAGAACTTTATGTGAAAATATTGCAGAAAAACTTGAAACAGTTGGCTATATGAAAGACCTAAAAAGAATAGAAGTTGGAGAATTTAATATAAAAAATTCTATAAAATTAAAAGAACTAGAAATCAAAAAAGAAAAAGCAGTAATATCAATAGAAGATTTTTTAAAAGACAAAAACACAATTACACTAAACATTAAAAAATTAAACTTATTTTTAAATGGAGTAAATTTAAAAGTTGAACAGGTAGATGGAGTATACAGAATTTATAATGAAAAAAGTGAATTTATAGGCACAGGAACAATAAAAAATAATATATTGAAAAGAGATATAATTGTTTGACAAATATAAGGTTAAATATTAAAATATAATTCGAAAAAATAGAAAGGATTTGAAATTAATGGATATAAACGAAAAAATAAAAATAACTTTAAAAGGTGTAGCAGACCATACAGAAACATCAGAAATAATAAAAAAATTTGAGGCAGCAGATAAAGAAAATAGACCTTTAAGAATAAAATTAGGACTTGACCCTTCAGCTCCAGATATACATTTAGGACATGCTGTTGTTTTAAGAAAAATAAAACAACTACAAGACTTAGGTGCAGAAGCAATAATAATAATTGGAGATTTTACTGGAATGATAGGAGATCCAACAGGAAAATCAAAAACAAGAAAACAACTTACAAAAGAGCAAGTTGAAGAAAATGCACAAACATATAAAGAACAAATATTAAAAATATTAGACAAAGACAAAACAGTAGTAAAATTTAATAGTGAATGGCTTGGAAAAATGGACTTTAGAGACGTAATAAACTTATCTTCAAAATGCACAGTAGCAAGAATGTTAGAAAGAGATGATTTCAAAAAAAGATATGAAACAGGAAAACCAATATCTGTTCACGAATTTTTCTATCCATTAATGCAAGCATACGATTCTGTTGCAATAAAAGCAGATATAGAACTTGGAGGAACAGACCAAACATTTAACGTTCTTATGGGAAGAAACATACAAAAAGACTTTGAACAAGAACCACAATTAACATTATTTATGCCATTACTAGAAGGTTTAGATGGTGTAGAAAAAATGAGTAAAAGCCTTGGAAACTATATAGGAATTAATGAAGATGCAAACACAATGTATGAAAAATGTATGAAAATACCAGATGAACTAATAATAAAATACTATAATTTATGTACAGATGAACATCCAGACGATGTTGAAAAAGTAGAAGAAAGACTAAAAAACGGAGAAAATCCAAGAAATATAAAAATGGAATTAGCCGAAATAATAACAAAACTATATCATACAGAAGAAGAAACAAAAAATGCAATAGAACACTTTAAATCTGTATATCAAAAACAACAAGCACCAGAAGACATAGAAGAAATAGAAGTAGAAAAAACAGAAAATTTAGGAGCAAGCTTATTAAACGCAATACTTGCAACAAACAAATATGCATCAAAAGGTGAAATAAGAAGACTATTTATGCAAGGAGCCGTAAAAATAAACAACGAAAAAGTAACAGACATAAATAGTATAACAGAACTAGAAAACGGAGCAATTTTACAAATAGGAAAAGGCGTTTTCCTAAAAATCACAATAAAATAACATCATAAAAAATTAATGTCAGACGTTGTAGGGGTCGGCGTCCTCGACGACCCAAAGAAAATAAAATATAATATAGAATTACGTGTAGGGGCGGACGCCTCTGTCCGCCCGCAAATATAAAATTAACAAATTCAAAGGATGATGAAAAATGAAAAAACAATGTTTAGTAATAGGTCTTGGAACATATGGAATGAATGTTGCAAAAAAACTAGAAGACTCAAACATAGAGGTACTAGCAATAGATAAAAATATGAAAATAGTAGAAAAAGCAGCAAAATTTGCAACAAAAGCAATATGCCTAGATGTAACATCCTTAGACGCATTTGAAAGTTTACCAATAAAAGACTTTGACGTTGCAGTTGTAGGAATAGGAGAAGATATTTCAGCAAGCATTATAACATGTCTTGCATTAAAAGAAGCAGGCGTAAACTACATAATTGCAAAAGCAGGAGACCAAATACATAAAAGAATACTAAGCCAATTAGAAGTAAACGAAGTAGTTTTACCAGAAGAATACCTAGGAAAATTAACAGCAAGAAGTATAATAGAAAACGAAGAATAAAGCAGAAGATTTATAAATCTTCTGCTAATTCTTTTAATTTTTCTATAAAACTATACGCCTCAGATATAGAAAAACTTTCTATATCTGCTTTTTTTATATACGAAATAATATTTTGCAAATTAGAACTTTGAGAATATTCCTTAAGAGAGTATATAGTGTTATCTTCTATTAGCTCAACAGGTATATTATGCATTCTAAATAAATTCAAATATTTGTTTAAAGAATTAGAAGGAAAACCACACTTAATAACTGAATCGTTCAAATTTGACAATTTAAAGTTAAAAATATTAGAAAGTTTTCGTGCATCGTTATCGAGAGCAATATAAAAAATACCACTTTTAAATAAATAAACAGTGTCTTTATCTTTCTTTTTTAAATTTTCATAAATATCATATAATTTACTCATACTACAAACCACCTTTTCAAATATAGATTTTAATATAAAACAAACGAGAAAAATGTCGAAAAAAGCAAAAAATACAATAAAATTATAATAAAAATAAAAAATATAAAATAATATGAAATAAAAGGAAAAAAAAGCTTGCAATTTTAAAATGTTTAATATAAAATTACCAATGTAAATAAAAAATATTTACAAAAAAGAAAAATAAAAGGAGAAACAAACCAATGAAAACCGTTGCCGCTCTAGAGAGAGAGAGAGAGAGAGAGAGAGAGAGCTATAATTTAAATAAAGAAAAAATAAATAAAACATAAAAGATAACAAAAAACTTATGGAAAACCATAGGTTAGTTTTGTTATCTTTTTTTTCGTGACTTAAATACAATTATAATAAATTTATGAAAAAATAAGACAAAATAATCAATTAATCTAAAATTTCATCGAGGCTCCCCATTCACGCCCTTCTAACAAAATTCTAAAGAATTTTGAAGAATGTCGGAAAGGTCCCCACTTGCCTCGCGAAATTTGATCTTAATTATTATTTTGTCTTTGTATAAAAAACGTCATTAATATTAAAAAAATATATAAATAAAAAACAAGGAGGAAATTAAAAATGGAAAAAACAAAACTAATTTTAGCAACATTAACAATAATGTTCGTAGCACTTTTATGTAGCACAGTAGAGGCACAAGCTGCATTACAAGCAAATTCAGACACACATTATAATTCTAACAACCAAAAAACACCTTTAGATTGGATGTCTGGGTTCAGACAAATGGAAGAAAAAGGAGGAGGAATGGGACTTTCAGAAACTTTAAGTGGAGATTTAACATCTACAAGTGGAAGTAATAGTATAGACGTTCATATGATGCGTGCAACAGAATATGGAGCAATAGCAATACTTTCTGCTTCAGGATATGGAAATCCATCAAATAATAAAGTAATTACAACAACCACAGGAAATAAAACAGGAATATATTTTTCAGGTTCTAACTGGGAATTTGTAGCAGGAGGATTAGAAAATAATATATTTTCTGGAAAAAATAAAAAATATTATGATACTTATAAAAATGGAGACAGAAGCTCTGCAAGAGTAGGAGATGCACTAGGAGAAACAACAAACAATGGATGTCAGGGGTGGCATTCGGCGTCCTACTCTGTTTGGGTTGGTAGTAGTTACCCTTACTTCGTACGCGGTGGCGGTGGATTGTTTTCATTCAACAGCTACGGTGCTAGCAGTACTTACTGGGGTCGTGGTGTGGCCGTGGTCGGTGCCGGACTTTAAAAAAGGCTGTTATGCTTTTTGAGTTTTGATGTGAAAAAATATATGTCTTTAAAAATAGGGATTATGTTGTGGCGTCCAACTCTAATTGGGTTAATAGTAGTAACCCTTACTTCAAACGCGGTAACGATGGATTGTTTTCATTCAACAACAACAGTGCTAGCAATACTAACTGGGGTCGTGGTGTGGCCGTGGTCGGTGCCGGACTCTTATATAGAACGAAATACATTTATTTGTATTTCAAATCAGAAGGGAAAATTTCAAGGAATTTTTCGAGTATTTTCTATATATAAAAGAAACGTAATTCCTTCCTTAAATGGTAAAAATAAAACAGTAATATTATGCAAGTAATAAATGTGAAAGTGAAATATTATAGGTATTTATATGGCTAAAATAGATAATAAATTAGTAATATATCAGAAATTTACAGAATTAATATATTATTCAAAAAATTTATTAATTAAATATCCAAAAAGTGAAAAGTTTGATTTATGCTGTGATATAAAAAACGTTTTATATAAAAACTTAAGAAATATTATATTTGCATGGAAAGCATTCGATAATAAAGAAAAGCTAAAATACTTAAGAGTTGTAGATGTAGACCTAGTTTTCTTAAAAAGCTTAATAACAATTTCGCACAAGAGCAAGTATATTTCTCAAAAAAATTATATGGTATGGAACGATAAAATAGCAGAAATTGGAAAATTACTAGGAAGCTGGATAAAAATATGCCAAAAAGGATAAATAATATTTTTTATGAAAAACTCAAATTTTCAAATATGTACAATGCTTACGAAAGAGCTGCAAAGGGAAAACACAAAAATAAAGAAGTAATATGTTTTGAATTAGATTTAGCTAATAATATTTTAAATATTTTAAGAGAGCTATACTCAGGTAAATATAGAACAGGAGTATATAGAAAATTTAAAATATATGAACCAAAGGAAAGAATAATAGAATCTTTACCTTTTAAAGATAGAATTGTTCAGCAATGGTTTGTTGAAGAATTTATAAAACCAATATTTGTTCCCAAATTTATACAAGATACATACGCATGTATTGAAAATAGAGGAGTACATAAATGTGTTAAGAAATTAAACAGATATATGTACAATTATAAAAAGCAAAACCCTAACTTTTATATATTGAAATGTGATGTTTCAAAATTCTTCTATAGTATAAATAAGGAAAAATTATATTTAATTATTAAAAGATATGTTAAAGATAAAAATTTTCTAGAATTAACAAAATTACTGATAAATAACGACAACGAAAAATATGGAATCCCCATAGGTAATTATACATCCCAGTATTTTGCAAATATATATTTAAATGAATTAGACCATTTTGTTAAAGAAAAATTAAATATAAAATATTATGTAAGATATATGGATGATTTTGCCCTATTATTAAAAGATAAAAATACTTGCAAAGAGACTTTAAATAAAATAACTCAATTTTTAGAAAATGAGTTAGATTTAAAATTAAATAAAAAAACAAATTATTTTAAACAAAATCAAGGAATAAATTTTTGTGGCTATAAAATATTTTCGAGTCACATTTTAGTAAAAAAAGAAAATATAAAAAAAGCAAAGAGAAAAATAAAAAAATGGAACAAATTATATGAGCAAAAAAAACTACAATTTAAAGAAACTACAATTAAATTAAATGCATGGTTAGGACATGTACAAAATGCCGACACATTTAATTTAGTTAACAATGTAATTAGAACATGCCAATGGATATACAATGACAAAACCTAAAGAATAGGAGGATTTTATGAACAAGAAAATAAAAGGAATTACACTAATTGCACTAATAATTACAATAATAGTGTTACTAATTCTAGCAGGTGTAACCATACACATGATATTTGGAGATAGTGGATTGTTCGCAAAAGCAAATGAAGCAAAATTCAAAACAATGATGTCTGGTTACCGAGACGATGTAAATTTATACACATCGTGGAAAGTAACAGAAACAATGAATACAGATACAAGTGGAATTAATTCAGGAGATCCGTTAAAGGAAGCAATAGAGCAAGACGTTGTAGAAGGAATAACAACAGACGATGTAAATATTGCTATAACAGACATAATAAAAGATATAAAAAATGATGCAAAAGACTATGTAGCAGTATATGGCGGAGAAATTTATTATGTATCAAGTAAAAAAGTAAGTAACAACGATAAACAAGTAAAATGGTGTGAAGACTTAGGAATAAAAGTATTAGAAATAAGAAAAGAAGAAGGAATAGTAGTTAGAAACGGAAATTACGAATTAATAGATGGAATATATGTATGTACACCAAAATTAAACGAAGGATTTAATGCAAAAAGAACAAGATACCTAGAATTAAATGACCAAGGAAATTTAACACCAAAAAACTGGGTAGACCAAAAACCAACAGATAATTGGTATAGCTACAGACAAAGCAAATGGGCCAATATAGTAGTAGAAGATGGAGGAACAGAAAGCTATTACACATGGATACCAAGATATTGTTTTACATTAGACCAAGATGGACAAAGAAGCAATGTAAGATTTATAGATTGTAATAACAAATATAAAGATGAAAACGGAAACGAAACAAGTTGGGAAGAATTACAAGCAGATGGATATAAAATACCAGAAGCGTTTACATTCGATGGTCAAGAATTACCAGGATACTGGGCAATGAAATACACAGCAGGAGATATAAATGTACCATCAACAGTAAATTTTGAAATGAGTGTAAGCAAAGGAAAAATAACGGTAAAAAATATAACATTAAATACAACAATAACAAATAATAATCCGATAGCAAAATATACAATAGCGCTAAATGGAAAAATAGCAGAAACCATAACAGATGCATCTAAATCTGTAGTATTAGAAAACTTGAAAGCAGGAAACAACACAATAAATGTAACAGGATTAAATGCAGGAGGAGAAATAGTTGGAAGTATGACAAAAGAATACGAGCCAGCAGTAGTAAACAAACCAGACTTAAGCGGATTTAATCCAGAAACAACATTCTATGTAACATATGATGATAACGAAAACGAACATAGCACAGTGCCTATAACACAAGCAATGCCAGAAAATTGGTATGAATATGGAGAAAGTAGATGGGCAAATATAGTAACAAGAAACAATGGAAAAGAAATATACTATACATGGGTACCAAGATATTGCTTCTCATTAGACCAAACAAACCAAAAGAGCACAGTAAAATTCTTAAGTGAAACATCAAGCGTAGTACCATCTGGATACCAAATACCAGAAGCATTCACATTCGAAGGAAAACAACTAAGTGGATATTGGGCAATGAAATATACAGCAGGAGATGAAACCGCACCAACATTTGAAACAGAAGTAGTATCAACAAGCGGAAGCATAAAAACAAAAGGAATAACAGGAAGCAAAGTAGCAAGTGGACAAGTATATAAATACTATATAAATGGAGAATACAAAGGCGAAAAAACAAGTGCAAACGATTGGTTCGAGTATACAGGATTAAGTGCAAATACAAAATACACAATATTAATAGAAATAAGAAATTCATCAGACGAATATATAGGAACAATATCAAAACAAATAACAACAATAGATGCAAACAAACCAGATTTAACAGGATTTGCTGCAGACTGCACATACTACGTAGAATATGATGAAAATGAAAACGAAAAAATAGGAGACAAAATAAAAAACGACGGAAGCAACGCACCAAAAGACTGGTACGACTACAGTAGCAGTAAATGGGCAAATATAGTAGTAAAAGCAGATGGAAAAACAACATATTATACATGGATACCAAGATACGAATTCCTAATAACAGGAGCACAACAAGCACAAATAGCTTCAGCCAGAACAGAAGTAAGATTCATAAAAGGTACAAGCAAAGATACAAGTAGCGGATATAAAATACCAGAAGCATTCACATTCGACGGAAAAGAATTAAGTGGATACTGGGCTATGAAATACACAGCAGGAGATTAAAATATTAATAAAAAAGGCAACTTTTTATAGGTTGCTTTTTTTGTGTGTTATAAAAAATGTATTGCAATTTTAAATTGTTTAATATAAAAATTGCGCTTGTTGTATCTGTAATTGTACTGTTAATTTTAGCTGGTGTAGCAATACATATGGTTATTGGAGAAAGCGGAATATTTGCAAAAGCAAAAGAATCTAGCTTTAAAACAATGATGGCAAGTTACAGAGAAAGTGTTAATTTATATACATCGTGGAAAGTAACAGAAACAATGAATACAGATACAAGTGGAATTAATTCAGGAGATCCGTTAAAGGAAGCAATAGAGCAAGAAGTTGTATTAGATATAACTGCAGATGATGTAAATATTGCTATAACAGATATAATAAAAGATATAAAAAAAGAAGCTAAAGAATATGTTGCTGTATATAAAGGCGAAATATGCTATGTAGCAAATGATGAATTATCTAATAATGCAAATCAAGAAAAATGGTGTAACGACTTAGGAATAAAAGTACTAAAAGTAGAAAAACAAGAAGGCATTGTAGTAAGAAATGGTAATTACGAATTAGTTGATGGAATATATGTATGTACACCAAAACTAAACGAAGGATTTATAGCTCAAAAAACAAGATATTTAGTACAAAACGAAAAAGGATATTTAACACCAAAGAATTGGGTAGACCAAAGACCAACAGACGATTGGTATAGTTATAGGCAAAGCAAATGGGCAAATATAATAGTAGAAGATAATGGTACAGAAATATATTACACATGGATACCAAGATATGAATTTAGAATAACAAGTAGTCAACAAGCACAACCAGACTCAGCTAGAACAGATGTTAGATTCTTACAAGGAGAAACAACAGAGCATAGCGAAGGATACCAAATACCAGAGGCATTCACATTTGGTGGAAAAGAACTAACAGGATATTGGATTATGAAATACTCAGTGGGAGAATAGAAACAAAGTTCTAAAAAATATTCCTTTGCATATATTTTATAAGATATATATATGCAAAGGAGAAATATAATGTTAGTTATAAAATTTAAAGATATAATAAAATATCTAGCTTGTATAATACTGATTATTTCAGTGTTTATATTAATTGCTAGATATTTTTTAAATTTAAATAAAGATAAAAAATTTATAAATAAAACAGCCTTAACAGAGTGTTTAGGTTCTGTAATTCCAGAAGTTTTCAAAACGGATGAAAAAGAGGAAAAAGAAAAAGCGAAAACGAGTGAAATAACAAAAATATTAGAAATGGAATTAGGTTATATAAAATTAAAAAAAGAAGATAATACCCAAGCAGAAACACCTACAAGTGATAAGAAGCTTGAAGAAGCACAAACAGGAGTAAGCACAGAGGTTGTAGATAGTGGAATAGAAAATAAATTTACAAATACATATGGAAGTGTACAAATAAAAAATGGAACAAAATACGATTTAACAGAAGATATTTTAACACCAAATTTTGAGTTAACAAATAAAAAAGACATTATAATATATCATACACATACTTGTGAAAGCTATACTCCAACAGAAAACTATAACTATGAACAAACAGGAACTTATAGAACAACAGATTTGAATTATACAGTTGCAAGAGTTGGCGATGAGCTAACAGATTATCTTACAAATTATGGGTATAATGTAGTACACGATAAAACATATCATGACTATCCTGCATATACAGGCTCATATAGTCGTTCTATGGATACAATTACAAATATAATGAATAATGGAACAAATGCTCAAATGATAATAGATTTACACAGAGATGCAGTAGGTTCAAATAGCAACTATGCTCCAAAGGTAAAAATAGGAGAAGAATATGCAGCACAGCTAATGTTTGTAATAGGAACAGATGGAGGAGGAATGGAACATCCAAATTGGCAACGAAATCTAAAATTTGCAGTAGCAGTTCAACAAAAAGCAAATGAAATGTATCCAGGACTATTTAAACCAATAATTTTAAGAAACTCAAGATATAATCAAAATGTATCAGATGCAGCAACAATAATAGAAGTAGGAGCAACAGGAAATACAATGGAAGAATGTTTAACAAGTATGAAATACCTATCAAAAGTATTTAGCGAAATTGCAAAATAATCACTTGACAATAAGAATAAGTAAATATAAAATATGGTAAGAAAAGTAAGGGAGTAATAAAATGGAAGAAACAAATGAGGAAGAACAAAAAATGTATGCAAGAGCATGTACAGAAGTGCTAGAAATATTAAAAGATGCTCCACCAGAGGATATGGCAAAAATTCCTAAGGAATTAATGGAAGCCTTGGAGAATAAAAAAGATAAAGATTATAAATTTGAAACAAATTCGTATATGTCTTTTGAAAATGAAGATATTAGTGAAACAGCAAGAGCAATGTTAATGGGTATTTTTAGAGAATATATAATGAAACCACAAGAAGATAAAACAAAACAAGAATTTGAAGAAGATGTTGAGCTAGAAGAAAATACAGAAAACAATATTGAAGAAATAGTTCATCAAAATAAAGACCAAGAACAGGAAGAACAACTTGCTTTAGTTGAAGTGAAAAAAGAGAGCTTGTATAGAAAAATTATAAATTTCTTTAAAAAATTATTTCATGTAAAACAAAAAGAAGACAAGCTAGAAAATGTTGATGAATAAATATATAACATAAGGAAAATATAAAAAAGAAAGGATGAAAAAAATGGAAGATTGTTTATTTTGCAAAATAGCAAAAAAAGAAATACCAGCAGATATTGTATATGAAGATGAAGAAATATTAGCGTTTAAAGATATACAGCCAGCTGCACCTATTCATATTTTAGTTATACCAAAAAAACATATTGAATGTGTTAATGATATAAAAACAGAAGATGAAGTACTAGTTGGAAAAATATTTACAAAAATAAAAGAAATAGCAAAAACTCAAGGAATAGACAAAACAGGATATAGAGTAATTACAAATTGCGGAAAAGATGCAGGACAAGAAGTAATGCATTTACATTTTCACCTACTTGCAGGTAAAAAATTAGGTGAAAAAATAGTTGGATAATTTAATATAATAATTATTAATATGTAGGGGCACGGTGCTCCGTGCCCATTAAATAAAATACAAAGGAGTGATAATTATGCCACTAGTAACAACAAAAGAAATGTTTGAAAAATCAATGAAAGAAGGATTTGCAATAGGTGCATTTAACGTAAACAACATGGAAATAATACAAGGAATAGTAGATGCTGCTGCAGAAGAAAATTCACCAGTAATATTACAAGCATCATCAAGTGCTATAAAATATGCAAGAATAGGATACCTTAAAAAAATGGTAGAAGCAGCACTTGAAGAACACGATATTCCAGTAGTATTACACTTAGACCATGGACCAGATTATGAAACATGTAAAATGTGTATAGATAATGGATTTACATCAGTAATGATAGATGGATCAAAATACGATTTTGAAGAAAACGTAGCATTAACAAAGAAAGTAGTTGAATATGCACACATGAAAGGTGTTGTAGTTGAAGCTGAACTTGGAAAATTAGCAGGAATTGAAGACGATGTAAATGTTGCAGCAGATGATGCAATGTATACAGACCCTGCTCAAGCAGAAGAATTTGTTAGAAGAACAGGTTGCGACTCTTTAGCAATAGCAATAGGAACAAGCCATGGAGCATACAAATTTAAAGGAGATGCAAGACTTAGATTTGACATATTAAAAGAAGTAAAGACACGAATACCAAATACACCAATAGTATTACATGGAGCATCAACAGTAATTCCAGAATTAGTAGAAAAATGTAATAAATACGGAGGAGAAATACCAGGAGCAAAAGGAGTTCCAGATGTAATATTACACCAAGCAAGTAAATCTGGAGTATCAAAAATAAATGTAGACACAGACTTACGTTTAGCAATGACATCAGAAATAAGAAAAGTTCTTGCAGAAGAACCATCAGTATTTGATCCAAGAAAATACTTAACACCAGCAAGAGAATCTGTAAAGAAAACAGTACAACACAAAATAAGAGACGTATTTGGATCATCAAACAAAGCATAAATTAAAATAATACTACAAAATTAATGCAAAAAATTGTAGCGGCGGTCATTGACCGCCATAAATAAAAGGACAACTTCGAAATATAAATCAAAAAAACAAGAATAACAAACAAAACAAGAGAAAAAATACAAAAACAAAAATAAACAACAAAAATCAAGAAAATAAGAACATTGAACAAACAAAAAGCATATGATAATATACAGATAGTTAATTAAATAAGTAAATAAATTTCCCTGCATAGTACGTGTAGACCTGAATTTTTAGAACCAACAAGTTTAAAACGGGAATCTGCCTTTAATTGTGGCGTGTATGCTTGCATTTATGTAAGAAACCCATTAGCAATTAACAAGATACCCACCTACGAGAGTAGGTCCTTAAAAATTCTTTAACATCTTACGGCTAAGGCGGGGTTTTTTATTGGGGTCAGACCCCCAACCGACAATTTGTCGAATAGAGGGACAGGTCTAGACAGATATTCACATAAAATTTACATTTATTTTATTGCAAAAAGGCATTGTTTTTATTATAATAATACAATGTCTTTTAATATTAATAAAAACAATTAAGGAGAGTGAAATATGCTAAAAGTACTAAAAAATTTAAAACAATCGTGGGTTAAGGTTCTTGTGATTGTAGCTTTACTATGCTTACAAGCAGCTTGCGATTTGGAACTTCCAAATTATACTTCGAAAATAGTAAATGTTGGTATACAAGCAGGTGGAATTGAAGAAAAGATTCCAAGTGTATTATCAAAAGAAGATTATGATAATTTATTGTTATTTAGTAATGACGAAAATGTAATAATAGATAGCTATACATTAGAAAAGTCTTCAAATAATACATACAATGTAGAAAAATACATTAATGAAGAACAAGAAGTTTATGTTTTGAAGAATTTAAGTGAAGATGAAGAAAATAAACTTAAAGAAGCTATTACAAATCCTGTAATAGAAATTTCTACATTGAAAGATGAGGAAACAGCAAACAAAATAAAAGAGCAAATGCTTGCAAATGTTCCAGAACAACAAAAGGCTATGGTAGAAAGTCAAGATATAATAACTCTATTAAAACAAATGCCTAAAGAAAATCTAAATAAAATGTTAGAAGAATATACTTCAGAAATTACTAAAATGCCAGATTCTATAAAAGAACAAGCAGTTACAAGTGGAATAAAGAAATTATATAAATCTGCAGGTGTTGATACAGACAAATTACAAAATAATTATATTTTAATTGCAGGACTAAAAATGCTAGGTGTTGCTTCTATTACAATGATTTCAGCAGTTAGTATAATGCTTTTATCTGCACAAGTATCTGCAAAACTTGGAAAAATCTTAAGAGAAAAAGTTTTCTCAAAAGTATTAACCTTTTCAAGAGCTGAATTAAATGAATTTTCAACAGCTTCTTTAATTACAAGAAGTACAAACGATATTCAACAAATTCAACAACTAATGGGCATGTTGTTTAGAGTATTGGTATATGCACCAATTATTGCTGTAGGTGGATTAATAAAAGTATTCAACACAGATGGTTCTATGGTATGGGTTATTGGAGTAACTGTTCTAGCAATATTATTTGTTGTAGCAATATTATTTGGATTAGCAATGCCAAAATTTAAAAAACTACAAAGTTTAATAGATAAACTAAATCAAGTATCAAGAGAAATTTTAACAGGACTTCCAGTTATAAGAGCATTTAATAAAGAAAAAACTGAAGAAAAACGCTTTGATGATGCAAACTCAATTCTTATGAATGTAAATATATTTGTAAATAGAACAATGTCAATGATGATGCCAATGATGATGGTAATTATGAATGCAGCCTCTGTACTTGTTATATGGGTAGGAGCAAAGGGTGTAGACAATGGAACAATGCAAGTTGGAGATATAATGGCATTTATACAATATATGATGCAAATTGTAATGAGCTTTTTAATGATATCTGCAATGTCTATAATGATACCAAGAGCTTCTGTTTCAGCTAACAGAATTAATGAGGTATTAGAAAAGAAACCAAGTATAGCAGATAAAAAAGAAACTAAAAAACTAAATCCAAGCAAAAAAGGATTAGTAGAATTTAAAGATGTATCTTTCAGATACCCAGATGCAGATACAGAAATTCTAGAGGATATATCATTTACTGCTAAGCCAGGAGAAACTACTGCAATAATAGGTAGTACAGGTAGTGGTAAGTCTACAATAGTAAATCTAATTCCAAGATTTTACGATGTTACAGAAGGAGAGCTTTTAATAGATGGAGTAAATGTAAAAGATTTATCTCAAAAAGATTTAAGAGATATAATAGGATTTGTGCCACAAAAAGGAATGTTATTCTCTGGAACAATAGAATCTAATATTAAATATTCAGATGATAATATGAGTGATGAACAAATGAAATCTGCTGCTCAAATAGCACAAGCAACAGAATTTATAGAAGGAAAAGATAAAAAATACAATTCAGAAATAGCGCAAGGTGGAGGAAATGTATCAGGAGGTCAAAAACAAAGACTTTCTATTGCAAGAGCTATAGCTAAAAATCCAGAAATATTTGTATTTGATGATAGCTTTTCAGCATTAGACTTTAAAACAGATAAAACTCTAAGAGAAGCTTTAAGTGAAAAAACAAAGGATAAAACTGTAATAATAGTTGCACAAAGAATAAGTACAATTTTAAATGCAGATCAAATTATAGTATTAGAAGAAGGAAAAGTTGTAGGAAAAGGAACACATGAAGAGCTTATGAAAACTAGCGAAGTATATAAACAAATTGCACTTTCTCAACTTTCAGAAAAAGAGCTAGGAGGTGAAGCATAAATGCCAGGACCAATGGGAGGTGGGCCAGGAGGACACCGCACTACAGCTAAAGCAAAAGATTTTAAAGGAACTACAAAAAAACTAATAAAAGGATATTTAGGAAAATACAAAATAAAATTATTAATAGTAGCAATATTCGCTATTGCAAGTACAATATTTACAATAGTTGGACCAAAAGTTCTTGGTAATGCTACAACCGAAATTTATAATGGAATTATAAGTAAAATTTCCGGAGGAAGCGGAATAGACTTTGAAAAACTAGCAAAAATTTTATTAACAGTATTAAGTTTATATATAATAAGTGGAGTATGTTCATTTATTCAAGGATATACAATGTCTGGAGTATCTCAAAAAGTTGCTTATAAATTAAGACAAGATTTATCTATAAAAATAAACAAATTACCTATGAAATATTTTGACAAAAAAACAAACGGAGAGGTTTTATCTATAATTACAAATGATATAGATATGCTAGGAATGAACTTAAGCCAAAGCATTACGCAAATAATAACTTCAGTTTGTACAATAATAGGAATTTTAGCAATGATGTTTTCTATTAATGTAACCATGACATTAATATCATTATTAATACTTCCAATAGCCTCAATAATAGTTTCAGTAATTGCTAAAAAATCACAAAAATACTTTAAAAAACAACAAGAATACTTAGGACACGTTAATGGTCAAGTTGAAGAAATTTACAGTGGACTAACAGTTGTAAAAGCTTTTAATGGAGAACAAAAGTCAATAAATAATTTTAAAGTAGCAAATGAAGAACTTGCAAAATCTGGATGGAAATCTCAATTTTTATCTGGTTTAATGTATCCATTAATGAACTTTTTGGGGAATTTAGGCTATGTTGCAGTTGCAATAACAGGAGGATATTTTGCAATACAAGGTAAAATATCTGTTGGAGATATACAAAGTTTTATAAGTTACAATAAACAATTCACACAGCCAATAGCTCAAATAGCTCAAATTTCAGGACAAATACAAACAATGATAGCTGCAGCAGAAAGAGTATTTGAATTCTTAGAAGAAGATGAAGAAATACAAACAGCTACAAAAGAAATAGATACTAACAAATTAGCTGGAAATGTAGAATTTGATAATGTTAAATTTGGCTATAACGATGATAAAATAATAATAAATGACTTTAGTGCAAAAATAAAAGAAGGTCAAAAAATAGCAATAGTTGGACCAACAGGAGCTGGAAAAACAACAATAGTAAAATTGCTTATGAGATTTTATGACGTAAATAGTGGTGCAATTCTAGTAGATGGACACAACATAAAAGACTTTGAAAGAGGAAAATTAAGAAAAATGTTTGGTATGGTATTGCAAGACACATGGCTATTTGCAGGAACTGTAAAAGACAACATAAAATATGGAAAAGAAGATGCAACAGAACACGAAGTAATAGAAGCTGCAAAAGCAGCACATGTTCATCACTTTATAAAAACATTACCAAATGGTTATAATTCTATATTAAACGAAGAATCTAGCAATGTATCTGCAGGACAAAAGCAATTATTAACTATTGCAAGAGTAATATTAGCAGATCCTAAAATACTAATTTTAGATGAAGCAACAAGTTCGATAGATACACGTACAGAAGTACAAATACAACAAGCAATGGATAACTTAATGAAAGGCAGAACAAGCTTTATAATAGCACATAGGCTATCAACAATAAAAAATGCAGACTTAATATTAGTAATGAATCACGGAGATATAGTAGAACAAGGAACACACGAAGAATTACTTGAAAAACAAGGATTTTATGCTGATTTATATAACAGCCAATTTGAAGATTGCAATGATGAAATAGAATAAAAAACACGAGGGCCGACGTTTTAAGTCTGCTCTCGTGACTTTCTTTCTATTTTGGATGTAAGAGATTGGAGGTTAGAAGTTGGAACAACGTTGTAGGGGCGGACGCATCTGTCCGCCCAAAAAAATAAGGCATATTATTTACGTGTAGATTAGATTAATTCATTATTAAGTATACTTAACATATCTTTAGGCAAATCTATTTCAAAGCACATTTTTTTAAGTGTTTTAGGATGAGTAAAACTAATTTTATAACTATGTAATGCTTGTCTACATATTAAAGATGATTTATTTCCATATAAATCATCTCCAAGTATTGGATGACCTATATAACTGGAATGAACTCGTATTTGATGAGTCCTTCCTGTTTCTAATTTAAAATTTACTAAGCTTAGATTATTAAATTCTTTTATAACTTTATAGTGTGTGATAGAGAAATCTCCGCTTTCATCTATACATCTCTCAATAATACTATCTTTTTTTCTTGCTATAGGTGCAATTATTGTTCCTTTCTTTTCATTTAAAATACCCTCTAAAATAGCTAAATATTCTTTAGAAAAAGTATTATTTTGCATTTGTTTAATTAAAAACTCTTGAACATATTCATTTTTAGCAAATATAACAAGCCCAGAAGTGTTTCTATCCAATCTATTTACAGGTCGAATTTTCTTTTTTAAGCCTATGGAATCAAAATAAAATTTAACTCCATTTGACAAGTTATTATCGTAATGCAGCATAGAAGGATGGATTGCTACATTTGGCTGCTTATTTATAATTAATAAACAATCATCTTCATATACAATATTTAAAGGTATATTAGTTGCAATAATATTAGAATTATCTTCTTCCTGATCCAAAGAAAAAGAAACTGTATCATTTACAGATATATTTTTGGATAAATTGTTACAATATACATTATTTAAAAATATTTTTTTATTTCTTTTTAACTTTAATAAGAGTCTAGAAGATATAAAAAAATAATTTTTTAAAACATCCTTAACTGTTTTGTATTCACTATTTTCTATAATATATTTAAATTCCATTTTTTTCTCCGTTAATTATATAATGTAGAAATTATAAAACAATAACTAAAAAAATACAAATTTTTATTTATCAAAAAACTATTTACATAATGTGATAAAAAGTGTATAATAATGAATGCAAACTATTTTTTTACATTAGGAGGTATCAAATATGAATAAGAAAAAAACAAAAAAAGAATCAGAAAGTTACGGAAAAAAAGTACGGAATGTTGGAATTATAGTAATTTTACTTTTGTGCTTTATAGTGAGTTTTAGTTTAATTGAAAACTTATTTGCAAACAATAATAGGGTTAAACAAAATTCAAGAATATTGGGTGCAAAAAAATATAGCATTCAATATACTCCGGAAGCTAAATCAACACCACCAACACCGATTATTACACCTATGGTTAGTTCTGTAAAAACAAGAATTAACAAAACAAAACTTTTGCAACAACATACTGTACATCATTCTTCAAGTGCTAACAGAGATAATAATCTAAAGATTGCTACTAAAATGATAAACAACTCTGTTGTTATGCCTGGAGAGAATTTTTCCTTTTTTGGAATTATTGGAGAACCAAATGCTAAAAAAGGATTTAAAGAAGCAGGTGTTATAGTTAATCACAAATCTGCTAAAGCATTAGGAGGAGGAATTTGTGAAGTTGCTACATCACTAAATACAGTAATTGTTAATGCAGGAATAAAAACAAATGCACAAAATCATTCTATTAATGTTGGATATTTAAATTCAACGGACCATGAAGCTACGGTTACATATGATGGTGGAATTGATCTGAAATTTACAAATACTCTGAAGTATCCAATTATGATAAAACAGAGTGCTAAAGGAGGAAATGTTACAACTAAGCTTTTTAAGGTTGAAGAAATTAAAAGGGTTACATTAAAAAATCCAATTAATAAACAGAAAACAAGAAAAAGCTATATTGTAAAAAAAATACTTGCTCAGAACACAAAAGCTCAGAATTTATTTGATTTGAATTTTAATAAAGTTAAATATTATTATTTAGATTCAAATGATTTTTTTGAAATGAGCCAGTTTAAAGTAAAAAAATCAAAGAGAATATTAAAATCTTTGATGAAAGCCGCAACAGAGGCTAATTTGGAAATTGATAGAGGTATTGGAGATAAAAAACTGACTGTAAAAAATACAGAACAATTTCCAATATTAGTTGAAATTAATTACAACTCTAAAGGAGATGTGAGAACGGAAATTTTCAAATTAAAAGAGAAGTAACATGATTAAAATTGATACCGTAGGAGAGATTAAAATATATCTCTCCTATTTTTTATTAATATATATAATAAAGTTGAAAATCATTTTAAAATATATTATAATAAACAAGAATCGGAGGAAAAAAATGATTAATTATAAAAATGAAATATCAAAAATAATAAGTGAATCTATAAATGGAGTAGAAATTTTACCAGAATATATAGAAATACCCAAATATGCAAATAATGGAGATTTTGCATTTCCCTGTTTTAGACTTGCAAAAGAGTTAAAAAAATCTCCAATAGCAATTGCAGAGGAAATAAAACAAAATATAAAATTAGATAATAATTTAATAGAAAAAATGGATGTAGTAGGTGGGTATTTAAACTTTTATACAAATAAAGAAAATTTTGCTAAAGAAGTTTTAGAAGAAGTAAATGCAAAACAAGAGAACTATGGTTCATCCAAAATAGGTGAAAATAAGAATATAGTAATAGATTATTCATCTCCTAATATAGCAAAACCCTTTCATATAGGGCATTTACGTTCAACAGTTATAGGAGGAGCTTTATATAATATTTATAAATTTTTAGGATATAACACAATAGGAATAAATCACCTAGGAGACTGGGGAACACAATTTGGTAAATTAATAGAAGGCTATACAAGATGGGGAAGCGAGTACAATATTGAAGAAAATCCTATAGATGAACTTACAAAAATATATGTAAGAATAAATGCACTATGCAAAGAAGATGAGAGTGTTTTAGAAGAATGCAGAAACAATTTTAAAAAGCTTGAAGATGGAGATAAATATTGCACAGAAATTTGGAATAAATTTAGAAAATTAAGTTTGGAAGAATTCCAAAGGGTATACGATTTATTAGGAAGTAAATTCGATTCATGGAATGGAGAAGCTTTCTATTCAGATAAAATGAACGAGGTTGTAGATATACTTGAGAAATCTGGAAAACTTGAAGAATCTGAAGGTGCAAGAATAATAAATTTAGAATATGCAAAAATAGATACACCATGTATTATTGGAAAAACAAATGGTTCAACAACATATGCAACCAGAGATTTAGCAGCAATAATGTATAGAGCAAGAACTTATAATTTTGATAAAGCCCTATATGTAACATCTTATGAACAAGTTTTACATTTTAAACAGGTATTTGAAGTCGCAAAATTATTAGGATTAGATGAAAAATACACAAAAGGCTTAGAACATGTACCATTTGGAATGGTTCAACTAAAAACAGGAAAAATGTCTACAAGAGAAGGGAATATAATAAAGCTAGAAGACCTTTTAAATGAATCTATTACAAGAGCACAAAAAATAATAGAAGAAAAAAATTCAGAATTAGAAGATAAAGAAGATGTAGCTAAAAAAGTTGGAATAGGAGCAATAATATTTAACGATTTAGCTAATAGCAGAATTAAAGACGAAATATTTGATTGGGATGCAATATTAAATTTCCAAGGAGAAACAGGACCATATATACAATATATGTATGTACGTACAAAGAGCGTATTAGAAAAAGCAGGATACATTCCAGAATATAACGAACCACTTGTAAAAAATCTTTTAGATAAAGACTCAATGAACGTAATAAACTTAATATATCAATTTGAAGATACACTAATACAAGTGACAGAAAAAAATGAACCTTCAATATTATCAAGATACTTAATAAATTTAGCAAAAGAATACAGTAGTTTTTATAATAATAACAAAATAATTACTGAGGATAAAAACGTTCAAGATGCAAGATTATACTTAACATATGCAGTAGGAAATATTTTAAAAACAGGAGCTAATCTTTTAGGAATACAAATGCCAAATAAAATGTAATTATATATTGAAATTAAAAAAACATAATTATATAATAATGAAGAATATTAAATGTATAATTATAGTAGAAAGAGGTAATTAAATTGAGAAAATATTTTGGAACAGATGGAATTAGAAGAATTGCTAATACCGACCTAACACCAGAACTTGTTTATAAAGTTGCGAAAGCAGGAGCTTATGTGCTTTCAAAACACACAGACCATGCACCAACTATATTAATAGGAAGAGATACTAGACTTTCAGGAACACTTATAGAAAGTGCAATGACAGCAGGTTTTCTAAGTTATGGAGCAAATGTAAAATTGCTTGGAGTTATACCAACACCAGCAGTTGCATATTTAACGAAAAAACTAAAAGCAGATGCAAGTGTTGTAATTTCTGCCTCACACAATACTTTTGAATTTAATGGAATTAAATTTTTTAGTAATAAAGGAATGAAAATTCCAGATAGCCTTGAAGAAGAAATAGAAGAAGTAATGGAATCTGGAAAATTAGAAGAACTTACTGCTAAAAACGAAAAAATTGGTGTTTCAGAAATTAGAGAAGATTTAATAGATGAATATGTTTATTTTTTTAGAAAAAACTTTGATGAAGATATAGAAAAGAATAATAGAGAAGACTTTAAAGTATTAATAGATACAGCAAATGGAGCAACATATAAAGTTGCAGAAAAAGTATTTACAAATTTAGGAATAAAGTATAAAATTATAAACAATGAGCCAGATGGAATAAATATAAATAAAAATTGTGGTTCAACACATCTTGAAATGCTTCAAGAAGAAGTAGTAAAAGGAGAATTTAATTTAGGAATTGCATACGATGGAGATGGAGACAGATGTTTAGCAGTTGATGAAAATGGAAATATTATAGATGGAGATAAAATACTAGCTGTAATATCAAATTATATGAAAAAAAATGGAACACTTAATAAAAACACACTTGTTGCAACTGTTATGAGCAATTTAGGATTAAATAAATATGCAAAAAAAAATAATATTAAATTCATTCAAACAAATGTTGGAGATAGATATGTTCTTGAACAAATGTTAAAAGATGGGTATAATATTGGAGGAGAACAATCTGGTCATGTTATTTTATTAGACTATAATCCTACAGGGGATGGAATATTAACTTCTTTAATGTTAATAAAAATTATATTAGAGGAGAATAAAACAGCTTCTGAGGTTTGTAATATAGTAAAAATATTTCCACAAGTCTTAGTAAATGCAAAAGTTGATTCAAATAAAAAAGATATGTATAAAAATGACACAGAAATAATACAAAAAATTGAATCAATAGAAAAAGAATTTAGTGGAAATGGAAGGACGTTGATAAGACCTTCTGGAACAGAACCTTTAATTAGGGTAATGATAGAAGGAGAAGACATAAATGAAATAACAAAAAGAGCAAAAGAACTTGCTAAACTTATTGAAGAAAAATTAAATTAAAATACGAGGGGGAAAAAGAAAATGGTTATTTTAAACATTGCGGATTTTGTTTCTGCTTTTTTGCTTACAATTTTTACAGGATTAATGGTGTATTTAGGAAGAGAAACTAAGAAAAGTGCAATTCCAGCTATAATGCTTATTGCATATTTAGTTTTACTAATTATTTATGCGGTACAACTTACTATTAACAAAGGCCAAGATCCAGAAATTACAAAAACATTAAGCAATTGCTTAGCAGTTGACTTTGTATTTATATTTATATCATTATTTGGGTATTTATGGGTTGACGATATAGAAGCAAAGAAAAAGAATAAAAAGAGTATAAGCAATGATTTAGATTGGTTATGGAAAAAAGTATAGAAAATGAGGAAAAACATGAACAAATTTATGAAATTGGCAAAAGAAGAGGCTTTTAATGGATACACATCAAATGAGGGGGGACCATTTGGAGCAGTTATAACAGATAAAAATGGAAACATAATAGTTCAAGGGCATAATATGGTTTTGAAGAATAACGATCCAACAGCTCATGCCGAAGTAACAGCAATAAGAAAAGCTTGTGAAAAATTAGGAACATACGATTTATCAAATTATATTTTATATACGTCATGCGAACCTTGTCCAATGTGTTTATCTGCGATAATTTGGGCGAATATAAAAGAAGTTTATTATGCGTGTACAAAGACAGATGCAGGAGAAATAGGCTTTAGAGATGACATTATTTATGATTACTTGGAAGGAAAAAACAAAAATTTAATTAATTTAAAACAAATAGATAGAAAAAAATGCATTGAATTATTTGAAAACTATAAAAAGCAAAATAAAGTAATATACTAAAATAAAAAACAAGTTACTATTTAAGAGTAACTTGTTTTTGTTTTGAATGCTTTTAGTGCTATTATTTTACGCCAATGTTTAATAAAATATGCCTAAATAAAAAATCAAATTCCTGATACATAGTGGTTACGTATATACCATCATAAAAAAGGCTATCTTCTTTTGTTGCTATCTTTTTTTGAAGTTTAGGGCTTCTATAATATATTATTATAGAAGATTTTTTAGATAGAACAGCATTAGTACATGCCTTTTTTTCCATTAAGTCAATTTTATGCAACGACTTTTCTGTGAAATTTTGTGTTTGTTTTTCTATAACAAGAATAACGTTATAGTTTCTTTCTTGCAAACGTTGTTCAAGTTTTTTTAGTCCTTCTTCTTGCAGTACATTTGTAGTGATAATAAATTGCCAAATCTGCATAAAAGTTACCATCCTTTCCGAAAGCATTCAAAACATAGCATTTACAGATATTTAAAATAAAAAATATCATATAAAATATACTTACTAAATAATATCATTGAAATTTTTTTGAGTCAAGAATATGGAGGTATTTATTACATTTAATTAATATATAAAAAATATATTATAAATGTAAAATATTATAACTTACAATATAATGAAAATGGAGAAGAAGTTTCAACTTTTACAGTTATTATGCAAAAAACAGATACGGAATATATATTTGTTTCTAATGAAATGATGTAATACAAAAAAGAAACGCTAAATTTTAGCGTTCCAAAAAATACAAAAAATTAAATTATTTTTTCTCACACTTTTGACAGCCTTCTAAACATTTGCATTTATTATCTTCACTTGGAAAGCATGCCGGTTCTTTAAAACTTAAATACCAACTCATACCATTTTTATTTTCTTTAATACTTTCTATACGTTTTTCTAATGCACAATATGTTTTAGGTCCAGGTACAATAACCGGCTGATTAGGACACCAATTTGCAGGGGTAGAACCTTTTGAACAATCTGCAGTTTGTAGTGCTTCAACTAATCTTAAAATTTCAGGAATACATCTACCAATATTTAATGGGTATACAAGAATTGCTCTAACTATTTGTTTATCATCAATTATAAAAACATTTCTTACAGTTTCTGTTGTACTTACATCATTTGCAATCATTCCATATTTTCTAGATATTTCGCCACTTCTATCAGCAATAATAGGAAAAGGAATTTTTACTCCTGTTCTACAATAGATATCATAAATCCAAGCAAGATGTGAAGGTGTACTATCAATACTCAAGCCTAGTAAACAAGTATTAAGATTTTGAAAGTAGTCAAAAGCTTTAGAAAAGGCAATCATTTCGGTTGTACATACAGGGGTAAAATCACCTGGATGAGAGAATAAAACAAGCCATTTTCCTTTGTAATCATTTAAACAAATTTTGCCCAAAGAGGTGTCAGCCTCAAATTCAGGAGCAACCATACCAATTTTTACATTACCATTCATCATAATTTCGTAATCCATAAATAACCTCCGTTATAATTTTTGTATATAATATTAAGAAAATAAAAAAATGTTACATTAAAATATTAATAATATTTTGCCAAAAAATGTTGATTTTTTAAAGTTTAGTGTGATATAATAATCAATGTTGTTAAATATAAGGAGGAATTATAATGAACAAATTAAGAAGAACAAATATTGTTGGAACAATAGGACCAGCTAGTGAAAGCGAAGAAATGCTTACAAAACTTATTAGTGCAGGATTAAATGTTACTAGAATTAACTTTTCTCATGGTGGATATGAAGAAAACGGAGTTAAAATTGAAACTATAAAAAAAGTGAGAAAAGCTTTAAATAGACCAGTAGCATTATTATTAGATACAAAAGGACCTGAAATTAGAACTGGTATGCTAGTATCAGGAAAAAATGATAAATTAACAATTGAAGAAGGTCAAACATTTACTTTTGTTAATGATGATATAACAGGAGATAACACAAAAGTTTCTGTTAGCTACAAAAATTTATATAAAGATGTAAAAGTTGGATCAACATTATTAGTTGATGATGGTGCAATTGAATTTGAAATATTAGAAATAAAAGGTAAAGATATAGTATGTAAAGCTTTAAATACAGGAAGATTAGGAAGCAGAAAAACAATGAACGTTCCTGGAGTTAAATTAGAATTACCAGCTTTAACTCAAAAAGATATAGATGATATAACAGAAGGAATTAAAAGAGGATTTGATTACATTGCAGCATCATTCGTTAGAAAAGCAGCTGATGTTATAGCTATAAGAAAATTATTAAATGAAAATGGTGGAGAAAACGTAAAAATAATCTCTAAAATAGAAAATCAAGAAGGTATAGATAACTTCGAAGAAATATTAGAATTATCAGATGGTATTATGGTAGCTCGTGGAGATATGGGTGTTGAAATACCAATGGAAGAAGTTCCAGTTGTTCAAAAATATTTCATTAAAAGATGTGCTGAAGTTGGAAAACCAGTTATAACAGCTACACAAATGTTAGAATCTATGACTTCTAATCCAAGACCAACAAGAGCTGAAGTTAGTGACGTTGCAAATGCTGTATATGATAGAACAGGTTCAATAATGTTATCTGGAGAATGTGCTATGGGTAAATATCCAGTAGAATGTGTTGAAGCAATGGATAGAATAGCTACAAGAATTGAAAATGATATTAATTACTGGAAGAGATTTGAAAAGAAAAATTATAAAATAAAATCTGATGACTTTGAAGGAAATATTGCATATTCAACATGTATGAATGCTAAAAATGTTGAAGCGAAAGCAATTGTTGCATTCACAGGAACAGGAAATAGTGTAAGAAGAATATCTGGAATTGGTCCACAATGCCCAGTATTTGCAATTACAACAAACGAAAAAGTATACAACCAATTATCAGTTGTATGGAATGTTTTCCCTGTTTTAGTTGAAGAACAAGAAACTATTGAAAAATGCATTGAAAAAGGAATAGAAGCTTTAAAAGCTGATAAAATGCTAGAAGATGAAGACATAGTTGTAGTATCAGGAGGAAGCAAAATATTACCAGATTCTGATGCTAAGAGCAAAGTTGTTGGAGGAATATTAAAAGTTTAGTTTATATTAAACCTAAATATACTTAAGAAATTATTAAAACACCTAAAATATTAAATACTTAATGTTTTAGGTGTTTATTTCATATAAGGCTAGTTAGTTTATATAAAATATGTAATGAACTATAAGTTTATTATACGAGGAGGAAAAATGGAAACATTTAAAAAAATAATGTTATGGGTAGCAATTATTGTTATAGTATTTTTTGTTACAAATTTCTGTAATTTCTATATAATAGCTTCAACCTATAAGGACATAGATTGCAAAATTACTAATTCAAATAATTTAGAAATAGCAAAAAAAGAATGCAAAGCTACATATGTAAATGGATACTGCAAATTAAGTGTAAAAAACACATCTGAAACAGATATTTCTAATAAATATATAATTTTAGAAGGATATTCAGAATATAATAACAATCTAACAAATAAATATATAAAAATAGATAATATTAAAGCTGGAGAAGAAAAAGAAATTCAGTTTAATTATAAAGCACAAGAGGTAAAAAATGTTTCTGTATATGTTACAGAAAATGAGCCAGAAAAAGAAAAATTTGATTTAAATGAAGAGGTAGATGGACCATCAATTTTAATAGGAGCAATACTACTTTTATATTTTTTCGGATAAATTTGAATTTATTTTAAAATTAGGTTGATATTTTTACGTGTATGTAATATAATTGTAACACATTTGTAATAAACGGAAAGGGAGATTATAATGTTTGGTTTTGGACAAGATATAGGAATTGATCTTGGAACTGCTACAGTAATAGCATATGTTAAAGGAAAAGGAATAGTTTTAAGAGAACCTTCAGTTGTAGCTGTAGACAAAAATTCAGGAGAAGTTCTAGCAGTAGGAAAAGAAGCAAGAAGAATGTTAGGGAGAACTCCAGGAAGTATTGTTGCCACAAGACCTTTAAGAGATGGTGTTATTTCAGACTATACAGTAACAGAAAAAATGCTAAAATACTTTATTAATAAAGTATGTGGTAAATTTATATTTTCGCCTAGAATGATGATATGTATTCCATCACAAGTAACAGAAGTTGAAAAAAGAGCTGTTATAGATGCTGCATCTCAAGCAGGAGCTAGAAAAGTTTATTTAATAGAAGAACCAATAGCAGCTGCAATTGGAGCAGGAATAGATATTTCTAAACCATGTGGAAATATGATAGTAGATATAGGTGGAGGTACAACAGATATAGCTGTAATATCACTAGGAGGTTCTGTTGTAAGCACTTCTTTAAAAGTTGCAGGAGATAAATTCGACGAATACATAGTAAAATATGTAAAAAGAAAATATAATGTAATTATAGGGGAGAGAACAGCCGAAGATTTAAAAGTAAATATAGGTTGTGTGTACCCTAAAATACAAGACATGGAAATGGACATAAGAGGTAGAGATTTAGGAACAGGTCTACCAAAAACAGTTACACTATATTCAAGTGAAATGCTAGAAGCTATGATAGAACCAGCAATGATGATAGTTGATGCTGTACATTCTGTTTTAGAAAAAACACCACCAGAATTAGCTGCAGATATTAGTGACAAAGGAATATACATGACAGGTGGAGGATGTTTAGTAGACGGTTTGGATAAACTTTTGCAAGAAAAAACCGGAATAAATGTAATGATAGCAGAAGACACAGTATCATGTGTTGCACTAGGTACAGGAAAAGCTTTAGACAATTTAGATGCATTAGATGGAAAAGCAAAAAGAAGATAAAATATATTTTGTATAGCCCTAAAATATATTTAACGAAAAAAAGCCTTTTAACATATTATGTGTTAGAAGGTGATTTTTTTATGTTTGAAAGCTTATTTGGATTTATAATTATGATACTTGCAATATATGGTGGAATATGCTTTGTTAAAGAAATTATTAGAATAAGTACATATAATATAAATAAAAAAAATGGGATATATTTTATAATAGCTGCAAAAAATCAAGAAAATAATATTGAAGAATTTATAAGAACAACATTATTTAGAATAGTTTATGGTAAAGAAGAGAGCATAAATAATATAACACTAGTAGATTTAAAATCTAAAGATAATACAAAAAATATTATGGAAGAAATAGCAAGAGAAAATGAAAATGTAAAAGTGTTTAGTATAAATGAATATAAAAAAATAATTGAAGATATGTAAAAATTAGCGATTAACCTTTTTAGATGGTTGACTTCCTCAAGAAATTGTAAAACTTCATTGTAAAAACGTGTTTTCTCATGATTTCTAGTTCGTTTTTTAAATGTTTTTTTACATTTTTCTGATAGATAGTTAACTAAATCCTCTAAATTCCGTTGTTCCATTTCTAATTCCTCCTTATGCAATAATATACAATAATTATAACAAAGTTGAAAGTTAAAGCCAAACTTATGTAAAGTGCACTTAAAATATAAGCTAAAATAAAAGAGCAGATTCATAGTATCTACTCCATTACTTGGTGCGGATGAAGGGACTCGAACCCCCACGTCGTTGACACTGGTTCCTAAGACCAGCGCGTCTACCAGTTCCGCCACATCCGCATTTGTTATTAACATTAATTATAATAGCACAATGGTTACTATGATGTCAAGTGAACTTTCAAAAAAATTGTATTTTTTATATCAATTTTTTAATATATATGTTAAAATAATTTGGAAGTAAGGAGAAAATTTTATGATTGAGAAAAATAGAGAATATATTGTAGATATAATAGATAATGGATTTGAAGGAGAAGGTATTGCAAAAATAGAGGGCTTTACTATTTTTATTCCTAATGCGATAAAGGGTGAAAAGGTTAAAATTTTAATTGTAAAAGTCTTAAAATCACATGCTTTTGGTAAAATTTTAGACATAATTGATAAATCGGATAAAAGAATCGAATGTGATTGTAAAACATATAAAAGATGTGGCGGTTGCAATATGAGACATATAGAATATGAAGAAACTTTAATAATAAAAAGAAACTCTGTACAAGCTTTGGTAAATAAAACATTAAAAAATAAAGTTAAAGTAAAAAATACAATAGGAATGGAAAATCCGCTTCATTATAGAAATAAGGCACAATATCCAATAGGAATGAATAAGGAAAATAAACCTGTAATTGGTGTATTTGCAAGAAGAAGTCATGAAATTATACCTATAAATAATTGCTTAATACAAAAGCCTATTTCAGAACAAATTGCTAAATTTATTTTAGAATATATTACAAAAAATAATATATCTGTATACGATGAAAAAAGCGGAAAAGGTATATTTAGGCATTTAGTTATAAAAGTAGGAGTAAAAACAAATGAAGTAATGTGTATACTTGTTATTAATGCTCATTCATTTAAAAATGAAAATAAATTAGTAGAAGAACTTGTTAAAAATTTCCCCAATATTAAAACAATAGTAAAAAATATAAACACAAAAAATACAAATGTAATTATGGGAAAAGAGAATATTGTACTGTATGGAGATGGCTATATAAAAGATATATTAGGAGATTACACCTTTAAAATTTCACCGCAATCATTTTATCAAGTAAATCCGCTTCAAGCAGAAAAACTATATAATTTAGGAGTAGAAGCAGCAAAAATAACCAAAAATGACATTGTATTTGATTTATATTGTGGTATTGGTACAATTTCATTATTTATGGCAAAATATGCAAAAAAAGTATATGGAGTTGAAATAGTAGAACAAGCAATAAAAGATGCAAAAGAAAATGCAAAAACTAATAATATAGAAAATACAGAATTTATAGCAGGAGACACAGAAATAGTATTAGATGATTTAATAAATAACAAAAAAATAATACCAGATGTTGTTATGGTAGACCCACCACGAAAAGGGTTAGATAATAGAACTATAGAAAATATAAACAAAATAAAACCAAATAGAGTTATATATATAAGTTGTAATCCAGCAACACTAATAAGAGATTTAGCAAAATTTGAAGAAAACTATGAAATAAAATCGATACAGCCTGTAGATATGTTTCCATTTTCAAGCCACGTGGAGTGTGTAGCAGTGCTACAACTAAAACAAGACATGTAATACTTAATTTTGATATGGTTTCAGAGATTATAACTTTTGAAGAAAAGGGTAGATTTGGGAAAGAAAAACATCAAAATTTGGGTGTGAAAGTTAAAGTAATTGCTTAAGTGGTAAGTGGAAACACATAAATTGATTTTTAGAAAATTAAGCAAAGTGTTTGAAATACTAGGAAATATGAGAGTGTATCTACTGTGAACATAACAGGTATAACTTTTGTCGGTTTGTAGATATGAGGGAAAGTTAAGTGTTTCAAGTATTAAATGAAATTTATTAAAATGAGTTGTAGAGAATCTTTATTTAAGTAAGTGTCAGTAGATATGTGCTGATGCTTATTTTTTCATAGGACGAAAAATTCGAAAAATCCGTCTTATAAAAATTTATAGAACGAAAAAATTGAAATTTTCGTCCTATGGAATTTTATATCACGAAAAAGCTTAAAAATTCGTGTTATACATTTGCAAAATAATTTTAATCTCCAATAAAAATAATATTAAGAGTATATGAACTCACTTTGTTCGCTCTTGACATTATTTCTATTGGAGAGTTTGTGGTAATTAAGCAAATGTAAGGATAAATATGTTTGGAAATATTGGCGATTTAATTGTAAAATTAAGGAATTTATGATACATTATATACAGTAAAGATTAGGAGAATAGAATATGAGAGATTATTATAAATGGTGTGTGGAATTACTGAATAATTGGAAACAGAAAAATGTAAAAAACATAGTTAACTTATTTGATGAAAATGTAGAGTATTATGAAACGCCTACAGAGAAAATAAATACTATAAAAGAAATTAGAAAAATGTGGAAAGAGATAGAAGAACAAGATACTAGCGATATTGAGTTCAACATACTATGTGAAAATGGTGAATGTTGTATTGTTAACTTTATTTTAAAAGATACAATATCATATGACATGATATATCAAATAAAATTAAATGAGAAAAACAAATGTATATTTTTAAAACAATGGTATATGGAGGAATAAAATGAATTATTGTATTTTATGTGAAAATTTTTTTGAAGAATATGAAAATACAAATGACATCGAAAAATCAATAAGAAATTATATTAACAATAATTATAATCTTTTAAACGATATATACTTTTTTCAAAAGAGAATAGAAAGAAGCAAAATGGAAGATATAACAAAAGATAGTGAATATAAAAATATATTGCTAAATACGATTTCTAATTTAAAATGTATTAATTTGAAAGAACTTTTGGATGATATAATAGATGAGTTAGGGCAAATACTAGATTATAAGAACATTAATAAGAAAGTATATGTAATTATAGGACTAGATACCACTACAATATATTCTACAAAATATCAAAATGAAGATATTACTGTTATACTACTAGAATCAACTTTAGGGTTAGAAGAAAACATAAAAATGCTACTTGCTCATGAATACACACATTGGATTAGAGAAAAAGAAATAAAACATGATATATTTGAAATGTGTATTGGAGAAAGATTTATTACTGAAGGAATAGCATGTAGTTTTTCAGAAGAAATAGTACCTAATAAACAAAAGAGCTATTATACAATCGTTCCTAATACGACAGTTGAGTGGGTAGAAAATAATATAGAAACTATAGATAAAGTTGTTGAAAAGGAATTAGATAAAAATAATATGATGTATGATTTTTTCTATATGTTTGCAAAAACGAAGATACCTAATATGCCAGTAAGAACAGGATATGTTTATGGATATTTAAAAGTAAAAGAGTATATGAGAAAGAATAATTTGAAAATAAAAGATATTGTAAAATTAGATTGGAGAGAAGTTTTAAATGGATAAACCTATAAGAAAAGCAGTAAGATGTTATTTGATAAAAGACAACATGGTGGTAGCAACTAAATATAAACAAGGAAACAAAGATGGATATTATGATATACCTGGTGGTAAAATTGAAGAAGGAGAGTTTCCAGAGCAAACAGCTATAAGAGAAATGAAAGAGGAAACAGGGCTGGATGTTAAAGAGTTAAAGTATAAAGGAAATATGATAATTGAATATCCAAATAGAATATTTGATTTTGATGTATTTCTTGCAAGTGATAGTGAAGGAGAAACACAAGAATTTGAAGAAAATACATCAGAATGGATTAAAATACAAGAATTGTTGCAAAAAGAGAAAATATTATCTAATATAATAATTTTAGACAGATTCTTTATAAATGGCCTAATAGATAATGATTATAATTTTAAAATACATATTGAGGTAGATGAGCAAGAAAATATTTTAAATGTAAAATATAATTTGGAAAAATTGAAATAAATAAGCTGATAATTAAAGGAGTCAAGTTATGGAATATATAGATATATTTGATGAAAATAATAATCCAATAGGAGAGAAAAAAGAAAAACAACAAGCACACGAAGATGGTAACTTTCATAGAACTGCACATGTTTGGATAATAAATGATAAAAATGAGCTATTACTACAAAAAAGAAGTACAAGAAAGAAATCACACCCTAATTGTTGGGATATATCTGGAGCAGGGCATATAAAAGCAGGAGAAGCTATAATTGATGGAGCAATTAGAGAATTAAAAGAAGAACTAGGCATAGAAATAGAAGAAAAAAGTTTGCAATATATTACAACAATAAAAAGCACAAAGAACCCTAAAAATATGGAATTTCAATATGTATATTTATTGAAGTGTAATAAAAAAATAGAAGAATATATTTTTGAAGATGGAGAAGTATCAGAAGTTAAATATATTTTCTATAAAGATTTAGAAAAAATGGTAGAAGAGAAAGTTGAAGGTTTACTAATACACGAAGAAGAATATAAAAGCCTTTTTAAATATATTACAAATAAAAACATAAATATAAGGACATGTACTACTAGTGATGTTGATTCAATTTACAATATTCAAAATATTGTAATAGATAATTTTAAAGAAGAAGAAAAAGGATATTTTTTACCTTTCAAAAAAGAAACATATTCAAGAATAGTTAATGCCCCTATAAATGATGGCGAAATATATGGTGCTTTTATAGATGATAAAATGGTTGCATGGATATTCTTATCAGTTTCAAACAGAATGAAAGAATTAAAACAAATGATTCCGAATTTAGAAGGAAGTTGTGCTGACATAGATGGTGTTATTGTATTACCAGAATATAGAGGTTATGGACTACAAAAAATATTAGTAAAACATCTTGAGAAGATGGCTAGAGAAAAAGATATTGAAAATATTATTGCAGAAGTAACTTTCGGGAATGTTTATAGTTTAAGGAATTTAAATGATTTAGGATATGAAGAGCAGACTTGGTATCAAAAAGATGAAAATATTAAAAGATATATTTTGTTAAAAAAATTAGGAGAAGTCGAAAATGAATAATAATATTAAACCAATAATATTTGATTTGGATGATGTAAGAAGAAAAGCTGAAAAAGGTGATAAATTTGCATATTACATTTTAGGCAGAATTTATGACAGTGAAGAAAATGGAGCAGAGCAAAGTTTTGAAAAGGCGATGTACTGGTATGAAAAAGGAAAAAAATTAGGAGATCCTCGTTGTGCTTATGGAGTTGGTGCTTGTTATTATTTTGGGGATGGAGTAGAACAAGATAAAGAGAAAGCAAAACAGATACATATGGAGGCTTATGAACCACTATTAAAGCTTATAAATGAAGAACAAGAAAGCCCGAGAAGACAAGCATTTTCTAAATTTTGTTTAGGTGCTTATTACTATTTTGGATTTGGAAATGTTGAAAGAGATGAAAATAAAGCATTTGAATTGATACATGACTGTGCAATGCAAGGACATCTTCCAGCAATTTATGATCTAGGGGCAAACTTTTATTATAATGGAGTTGGAACAGAGAAAAATTTGAAATTATCTGAATACTATTTGAAGATGGCAGTAAATGCAGGATTACCAAGAGCAAAAACTAAGTTTGAACAATACAAAGATACATATGATAGTGAGATTGAAAAATAGTCAATTTAGGAGGTATAATAAATGGAAAATTATTTTATAATTCATGGTTCATTTGGAAGTCCATTCGGAAATTGGTTTGCTTGGTTACAAGATTTTATAGCAACAGATGGCAAACAAGTATATGTTCCAGATTTTCCAATCGGAGTAGGATATCAAAATTATGAAAATTGGAGTAAGTTGTTAAAATATTATTTAGATTTAGGACTTATAAATGAAAATACAACTATTATAGGACATAGTATTGCACCAATATTCATATCAAAATTTCTAGTTGAAAATAAAGTGAAAGTTAAGAAGTTAATTTTCGTATGTGGATTTAATAATTATCTAGGTATAAATAAAGAATATGATAATGTTAATAAATCAATGTATTTTGATAACTTGGAAGATGTAAAACAATATGCTAATGAAATAATTTGCTTCTATTCAGATAATGATCCATATGTAAGATATGAAGTAGAAAAGGAGTTTGCAGATACAGTTGCAACAGAACAAGTTTTAATACATAATGGTGGCCATATCAATAGTGAGAGTAGATATGATACTTTTGAAGAAATAGTAAGTTATTTATAAGTTAATTGCCGTTTTGATTCGTAAATAATATAAAATTTACGAGTTAAATCGGCAAATTTTAATAATAAAAGATATTTTTACAAATTTTGCCAAAAACATTGAATATATTAGTACAACATGATACAATACAAATGTTTGTATAAGAATCGCTTTATAAAATGGTAGGAGGATATCATGAGATATTTTATAGCAGATACACATTTTAATCACGAAAACATATTTGTGTATCATGTGATGTAATTGATTATACACCAATTAGTATAGATAAATAAGTTATTATGATAGGAGTTGAAAACATGGAAAATAACAAGAATAAATGTATAAATAATATGGAAAAGTTTTTAAAAAGCGAAGATAAAGGAATTTTAGTAACTGGAACTCATCAGTATGAAAAGCATAAACTAATCATGGCTATCATAGATAAAAATTTTAAAGATGCGACGATATTGTTTAGAACTAATGGTATGAATAATATATTAAATAGAGAATTTGTAGGATGGACAGGTTTAAAGAGAAGGAAAGTTAAGTCTGGAGAAAAATTGAAAATAGGAAAAAACTTTTATGAATTTGATTCTTTCAATACAACAAATACATGGAGCAGAACAAGTGCTAATTTTGATTTTGCGATAGTATATCCAATAGATTCAATGATTAGAGAAAATAAATTTGATGGAATTGATAATTTATATACTAATAAAGATATAAAAAAGATATTTTTGGTATCATGGACAGATAACAATTCTTATGATTATGAGAAAATATCTAAATACTACAATGGACATATTATATATGATGCAAAGGAAGAAAATATAGAATATCATAAAAGAGTTTTAAATATAGTTAATAAATAAATTAAGGGGAAATTTATGTATATATCAGAGTTGAAGCTAGAAAATTTTAGAAAGTATAAAAATGTAAATATAAAGTTTAATGAAGGTTTAAATATAATTGTAGGGGAAAACAATTCAGGCAAAACGGCAATTATTGATGCAATAAGAATTTTATTAGGAACGCAGGGAAATGAATTTTATAGAGTAGAAAGAGAAGATTTTTATTATAATAATGGAAAATATGAAAACGAATTTAGAATTGTATGTTATATAAGAGGAATCAATGAAAAAGAAGGTGGAATGTTTTTAGAATTTCTATCCTTTGAAGAAAAGAAAGATGAATGTGGAAATATGGAATATAGCCCATACATAAAAATAGAAACAATAGCAAAATATAAAGATAATAAGATATTTTTTGACACATTTATAGGAGATATAAAAGATGATACTGGATATAGGATACCAGGAGAAATAAAAGAGTTTTTTAAGGTGGTCTTTTTGAAACCATTAAGAGACGCAGAAAACCAAATGGTAGCAAAAAAGAATTCTAGATTAGCACAAATTCTTCTTAATTTTGATAGTGATATTTTAAAAGATGATGAGAATAATGAACTAGTAAAAATAATTAAAGAAGCTAATGAGAGTTTGAAATTAAAGACTAATGAAATAAAAATCAAGCCAATGGGACAAAAAAATGAGATGTCCATTATTGAATTAATAAATGATTTTATAAAACAGATGAATGCAGGAGATGCACAATCTAATTCGGATTTTAAAATTAAAGATAATTCATTAAAAGAAATATTAGAGAGAATTAGTATAGAATTTGATTCTCCTAAAGAGGGATTAGGAATTGAAAATTTACTATTTACAGCAGTTGAATTTTTATTATTAAAGAATTCTAGTTACTTTGGATTAAAAACGGTTTTGATTGAAGAAATAGAAGCTCATTTGCATCCACAAACACAACTAAATTTAATTAATTATTTAACTGATAATTATTCTAAAAAGGAACATGGACAAATTATTATGACAACACATAGCCCTAATATAACTTCAAAAGTTAATATTGAAAACTTATTAGTATGTAAAGATAATAATGTATATAATATGGGAGAAAAGTATACTAACTTAGAAAAAGGGGATTACAAATTTTTAAGTAGATTTTTAGATGTAACGAAAGCTAATTTGTTTTTTGCAAAGAAACTTATTTTTGTGGAAGGAGATGCAGAAAATTTATTAATACCAGTTCTGGCAAATATAATATTAGGAAAAACATTGGAAAGCGAAGGAATATCAGTAATAAATGTTGGAAGCACAGCATTCTTAAGGTATAGTAAAATATTTCAAAGAAAAGATAAAAATGAATTTTTTAACATAAAAATAGCAATAATAACGGATTTAGATATCAAAAGGAAAAAAGATAAAGAGGAAAATTGGATTGAAACAGAAGAACAATTGAGTGAAAGGGAAGAAAAAACAAGAAAAGAGAAAGAAGATTATTATAATTATGGAAATAATATAAGAACTTTTGTATCACCTAAAAGAACCTTAGAATATTGTATTGCTATGGGAAAATACAAAAAGCTATTATTGCAATCAATATATGAGGCAGAAAAAGAACAAAATAGCAATAAATATCCTGCTACAGACGAAAAAATAAATGAGTGTGAAGAAAATGCGAAAAAGTATTTAGAAAAAAATAAGGGAACAAATGACAATGAACTTGCTCGAAAGATATATGAAGAAGAAATGCTAGATAAAAGAATTTCTAAAGCAATAACAGCACAAATACTTGCTGAAAAGATTGAAAATGAATATGATTTGAAAGAAACAGAAGAAGAAAGACAAAAATATAAGCAAGAATTAGAAAATGATGATAATATAAAGTATTTAATAGATGCGATAAAATTTGTTGGAGAAGATAATGAATAAAAATATTATTATAACAGATGAAGATATAGATATAATTGAAAATAAATTGTTAAAACGAAAAGGAAAATTTGATTTAGAAAGAAGAAATGCTATAAAATATACAGATAATGTAGATATTATTGCGTGTGCAGGAAGTGGAAAAACTACATTAATGTGTGCAAAGATAGATATATTAACAAAAAAATTATTACAAGCTAAAAGTGAAAAAGGGATAGCTGTTTTATCCTTGACTAATGTAGCAGTTGATGAAGTAAAAAGAAAATTAGGAGAAAATCACAAATTATTCCAATACCCAAATTGTTGTAAAACAATACAAAAATTTGTTGGAGAATATATTTTTAAAAACTGGTATATATCAAAATTCCATAAGAAGATAGAGATTATTGATGATGATTTTTGTGAAATAAAGTTGAAAGAAAAAATTAATATAATTTTAAAAACGAAAATGTACACATTAGAGAAAAGGGATTTTAATTTTAAAGAAGTGTATACTGATGGAAGAAAGATATACTGCAAAGATTCTAATATAGAGAATATAAATTTAGGAATGAGAGAAACAACAGAAAAAGAATACAAGGATGCAATAATAAGTGCAAAAGAACAATTAATAAAAGAAGGGATATTCAATTATAAAGATGTTTTTATCATTGCCTTAAAATATTTAAATGAAAATTCACTTATAAAAAAATATATGGAAAATAGATTTGAATGTATTATAATTGATGAAATGCAAGATGTTAGAGAATGGGAATATAATGTAATTAAAGAGTTATTTGAAAATGTTACTTTTCAAAAAATAGGAGATCCAAATCAACAAATATATGATAGTACTATATGGGAGATTAATAATGAGTTAAAAATAAAAAATTCTTTAAGAAATTCAATTAATATTGCCAAATTTGCTAATAATTTTGAAGTTAAAAATACGAGTATGAAAGGGAATATTCAAAACAATATAAAGGTAAAGTTTATTATATTTAATAATAGTAATATTGATAAAGTAAAAGAAGTTTTTGGTAAAGAAATAATAAAAAATAAATTAGATGAAAAAGAAAATGCTATATTTAAAATGATTGGAGCAGTAAAAAAACAACATGCGACAAATATAACTCTATATAATTATATAAATAAAAAAGTACAAATGGTAGAATCATCGAAGTTGGAATATATATTAAAGAATAATTTAGACAAATATAATATTTATAAAGCAATGCTAGAAACTTTATATAAAGCTTATAAATTTGTTGATATAAAAAATTATGCAAATATAGAAAGTAAAGAAGGTTTCTTTGAAAAAGTAGAAAAATATATAAATAAAGAGACAATACTAAAAAATATAAAGAAAGATGCAAGTTTTGAAAATCTTTGTGAATTGCAGAAAATAATTATAAAAGACACTTTAGGAAAAATAATTAATGAGGAATATTTTGATAATAGAATCAAATACTTTTATAAACAGACAAGCGATATAAAAATGGAAAACACATATAGTAATTATTTTATTTTAGATAATGATGGCAAAAAAATAAAAATTGATTACGGTACTATAAATAGTGTTAAGGGAGAAACTCATACAGCCACTTTAGTTTGTGAAACATTTAATAAATATTATGATATTCAAAACGTATTTGAAAAACATATAAAATTTAATAAAAAATTGAAACCAACAACAGAGAATTTTCTCCACAAATTATATGTAGGTTTTACAAGACCAACAGATATGCTATGTGTAGCAATTACAAATGATACTTATAATAAATTTGAAAAAGAAATAAAGGATTTAGATATTGAAATTATATATGTAGGAGATGATGAAAATGAAACTTGAAGAATACAAATCAGGCAAATATGTAAAAATGAATGATTACAAAGCATTTATTCCAAGTAAAATAAATTACAACTGGGGATGGGATGATACAAAATTGGATAAACTATTAGCAGAAGCAAATAGACAAATTGGAGAACTAAATGCATATTCATTATTAATACCAAATGTAGATTTATATATAAAAATGCATGTAAAAATTGAAGCTAATAAATCAAGTAGAATTGAAGGGACAAGGACAACAGTGGAAGAGGACTTGTTAGATGTAACTGACATTAATCCAGAAAAAAGAGATGACTGGGAAGAAGTACAAAACTATGTTAAAGCTACGAATTATGGAGTTGAAAGAATAAGAGAAGGCTTTCCAGTATGTACTAGATTAATAAGAGAAATTCATAAAATATTAATGCAAGGAGTTCGTGGAGAACATAAAACACCAGGAGAATTTAGAGTATCACAAAACTGGATTGGTGGTAGAATGCCAAGTACAGCAGTATATGTTCCACCACCACATACAGAAGTTGCAGAATGCTTATCAGATTTTGAAAAATTCATAAATAATGAAGAAATAGATACACCAGACTTAATAAAGAGTGCGATTTTACATTATCAATTTGAATCTATACATCCATTTTTAGACGGTAATGGAAGAATTGGAAGATTACTAATTCCATTATATATTCAAAGTAAAGGGATGTTAGAAAAATCTTGTTTATATATTTCTGATTATATTGAAAGAAATAAAGATGCATATTATGATATGCTAACAAGAGTAAGAACTCATAATGATATGATAGGATGGATTAAATTTTTCTTGGAAGCGGTTATTGAAACATCAAAAACGGCAAAAGAAAAATTTAGAAATGTAGTTGAACTAACAATGGAAATGGACAAGGTTATAATGGATTTGTCAGTAAAACCAGAAAATGCAAGAAAGGTATTAGATGTATTATATGATGAGCCAATTATATCAAGAAAGAAAATATTGGAAAAAATAGATATAAAACCAACGACATTAAATGTTACTGTGAATTCATTGCAAGAAAGAGGAATTATACAAGAAACAACAGGATATAGTAGAAATCAAGTTTTTGCTTTTCAAAAGTATATTGATTTATTTTTAAAATAAAATTTATAGCACGGAAAAAGCAAAAAAATCGTTTTACAAAAATTTATAGCACGGAAAAATCGAAAAATCCGTGCTATAAATTTTTATAAACCGAAAAAATTAAAAAAATCGTTATATAAATTTTGATAATATAAACTCAATATAGATATAAAAGGGAAAAATAAAGTGAACTCTAAAGGCAGGATAGAGGTGATTAACACATCTCCTACGCACATAGAAGGACAAGCCTTCAAGAGTTAATCAAAGAACAAAAATTTTATGCAAAAGTGATGAAGAAATTCACCCAATGAATCCCTAAAAAATACCATTCAGAGTGCGACAGTTCACTAAATGAACAAATGCAGAATAAATTACAAAGTTCACCGAGTGAACTAAATAATAGATAAAAATAAATTACGAGTTCACCCGGTGAACTGAAAAATAAAAATATAAAATTATCAGTTCACTCGGTGAACTTACAGAAATATAATAAAATTAAATATAAAAACTCACACAACAATTAACATAAAAACATTTTAAATAGACAAAAGGGAAAAAAACGGGAATTGATTTTAGGAAAACACGATATTATAATGGTATTATCAAAAAATGTAAAAACAAGAAGTCAGTCGAAGCTAGCCGGCTGGCTTTTTCTGTTGCCTTTTTTGAAATTTAAATCAAGTGAGGAGAATTTTTATGTTATATGAAATCAAATTTGATAATACCAAAAACATTAAACTAAATGAAAACATTTTTAATTGCAGTATAAAAATAGCAATACTAAACAAAACATTTGAAGCGGGACTTATTAAAGAGGAAAGATACCAAGAATTAAAACAAAATATTTTACAAGAATATAATTTAAGCCATATAGGTATTTAAAAATTTTATCTTTTGATGTATAATATGCACATAAAGATTCTCTAAACTTGAGAAAGAGAGGTTAATTTTGAAAGTACAAGTTATAGAGAAGAAAAAAGGTCGAATTGATAGAACAACAGGAGAAATAATAAAAGGAAATTTAAGAGTATGTGCCTATGCAAGAGTAAGTACAGAAAAAGAAGAACAACTAAATAGTTATAATTCTCAACTAAAGTATTATGAAGAAAAAATAAAAAGCAATAGTGATTGGCTATATGATGGCATTTATGCAGATGAAGGAATAACTGGAACATTAGATTATAAAAGAGATGGCTTTATGAAAATGATGCAAGATGCAACACAAAACAAATTTGATATGATAATTACGAAATCAATATCAAGGTTTGGGAGAAATACAGTCGATACCTTAAAATATGTAAGAGCATTAAAAGAAAAAGGAATTGCAATTTATTTTGAAGAAGAAAGAATAAATACTTTAGAAATATCTGGAGAAATAATGCTAACAGTATTAAGTGCAATGGCACAACAAGAAAGCGAAAATATTTCTTCACATGTAAAATTGGGATTGCAGATGAAATTAAAAAGAGGAGAACTAATTGGATATAATGGATGCTTAGGATATGTATATGATAAAGAAACAAAGCAAATATCAGTAAATTATGAAGAGGTAGAAATTGTAAGATATATTTTTGAAAGATATTGTCAAGGTGTAGGTTGCACAACTATTGCAAAAGAATTAACAAGTATGAAATACAGAACTCCAACAGGCAAAAAGAAATGGCACGAATCAACTATAAGAGGTATCTTGAAAAATGAAAAATACAAAGGAGATGTCTTACAAGGAAAAACATATACGACAGATCCAATATCTCATAGAAGAGTAGTCAATATGGGAGAAGAAAATATGTATTATATGCAAGAACATCATGAGCCAATTGTATCTGAAAGAATGTTTAATCAAGCACAAGAAATTTTACGAAAAAGAGGAGGAGTACGAGGCTCTGGAAGAAGAAAAGGTAACTTTAGTAGAAAATATCCTTTTAGTAGTAGACTATATTGTGGTTTTTGTGGTAGTTTATTAACAAGAAGAAATTGGCACTCTGGAACTAAAAATAGTATTACAGTTTGGCATTGTATGGAATTTGTAAAACATGGAAAAGAAAATTGCCTATATTGTAAGGCTATAAAAGAAAGTATTATAGAGGAAGCATTTACACAAAGTTATAAACTACTATGTGACAGTAACAAAGAACTAATACAAACCTTCTTAAATGAAATGGAAGAGATAATACAAGGAGAAAGTAACGAGAGCTCTATTAAAGGACTAGAGGAACAAAAACAAATTTTAAAAGAAAAAATAGATAAATTAATTGATTTAAACTTAAATGGAACAATATCAACAGAAACATTACAAGAAAAGAAAGCAAAATTACAAAATAAAATTAATAAGATAACAAAAGAACAAGAACACTTACAACTAGAGATAGAAGATTCAATGAGTTTAAATCAAGGATTAAACAAATTTAAAACATTGTTTAAGGACAATGAAATTATGCCAAATTTTGATAAAGATGTCTTTGAATTAATGATAGAAAAAGTTATAATAGGAGAAAAGGGTAGCAAAGGAAAAGGAAATCCAAGAGTGATAACTTTTATCCTAAAAAGTGGCAATGAAATCAAGTGCGAAGAAGATAACAAGAATTCAGTTGTAAAAGAAAATTTGATAACTGAAGAAAATCAAAATCAACAGTCATCATACGAGGCTAGAGAAAACTATCTACAGAAGGTGTCCGAGCCATGTGGAGTGTGTAGCAGTGCTACAATTAAAATGAGATATGTAATAATTGAAACGGATTTGCTACAATAGATAACGTTAATAAGTATAATTTAAGAAAGAAGAAAGATAATATGGAATTAATATGTAAGATAACAGACGAAGATATAGGAGAAAAATTTACTAATATGGAAAATCCTAAATTGAGATTAGCAGCAAGAGGAATAGTCGTAAGAGAAGATGGAAAAATAGCTATATTTAATAAAAGTAAAAAGAATGAATATAAATTACCTGGTGGAGGACTAGAAGAAAACGAAAGTCCAGAAGAAGCTTTTAAAAGAGAAGTATTAGAAGAAACTGGCTGCAAAGTAGAAATTGTAGAGTGCTTAGGAAAGACAGAAGAATATAAATCTATACATAACTTTAAACAAATTTCTTACGTATTTGTCGGAAAAGTTTTAGAAGATACTAAGCAATTAAATGTAACAGAAAAAGAAAAAAATGAGGGAGCAAAAATGCTATGGGACACTCCTGAAAATGGACTAAAACGTATAAGAGATTGTTTTGATAAACTAGTTGCTTCGGAATATGGTTCTGTTTATAGTACAAAATTTATTATATTAAGAGATGCAAAAATTTTAGAAAAATATTTAGAAAATAAAATATAAATAAGTCCTCTGATTAGAGGACTCTTAGCGTTTATAAACGAACTAACCACATTTAAATGTGCAACATTAAATGTAATTATATTATATGCAAAGAAATATATATTATTACAAAAAGCAAAGACTAGGTTAACCTAGTCTTTGAAAAACAACTTCCACATCTTTATATTTCGATGTGCAACTCTAAATGTAAATTAATTATAGTATATTGCCCGGCGAAAGTCAATATTTTTACAAGAATTATTCTTCAAAAATATAATACTTCTTTAATGAAGTTAAAATATTATTATAATCATTCTGTGATAAATGTGCAATTTTTTTATTTTGAAAAAAAGGCTCCCTTAGTCTTTTATAACTAAAATTGGTCATGGATTCTAGTTTTGCAGTACTACAAGGTAAACAGTTAATATCACAGTGAAAATAATATTTATCTTTGTAACATTTGCTGCTTAAAGGAATTACTGTCCACATTTTTTTATCTGCAGATGAACGCCATAATATAGCAGGTCTTAGTTTTCTTAATTCTGAACCAACGTTTTGACCAAAATCAACCCAATAAATAGAACCTGGTTTTAAAACAATAGATATTTTTGTATTATTATCATTTAATAATAACTTATCATAACACCACTTTAAATATTTAATTTTTTCAATATCTTTATAATTAATTTCTTCATCTAATTTTTGAAGTAACGATTCCTTTAATGTTTTTAAAATGAGAGAAAAATCTTGATTATTTAATTTTAAAAATTTTCCTTTAACGTAAACTAATCCGTTTTACATTTTTCTTAGTATATTCTCTTATATCATTTACATCAATAAATCTATTTATAGATTTAACGTATGTTAAATTGTTGGAATTTATAGTATGAATAGTCAGACCAACATAATGATTTTCAGATATATTATATATAATTACAACATGTTTTTTCATATTGTTTTCAACAACTTCATAAATATTTTGTGAGTATATTTTCAAATAAAAACCTCCTAATTTTAAATATCATACAATATTTTGAATAAAGCATATTAATAATATATTACTACATTTATATATAAAAATCAATACATTTGTTCTCTAAAATATGCTAAAGAAAAATATAGATAAATTTATTTGTAATATTAACAAAATACTATGAAAATCTTGGCTTTTATGATATATTATAGACAGAATAATCTTTATTAAAAATATAAAAGTGGTAAAAAGCAATAAGATAGTATCATAAATATAATTAAAGGAATAATTATGAAAATGAAATTAAAGTATGTAAATTATTTGAAAAGTAAACACAAAACAGAAATGAAAAGAATATATTTAAAAGCATTTCCAGAAAGTGAAAGATTTCCTTTTTGGATTCTAAAACATTGCTCAAAAGAAAATAACATTAAATTTATGGAAGTTTTAAATGGAAATGAATTAGTTGGAATTGAGTACCTATTAACATATGAAAATAATGCATATTTAATGTATTTTGCGATTAATGAAAATAAACAAAACAAAGGATATGGTTCAGAAATAGTTAAAGATTTAGCTAATGAATATAATACAGTTATTTTAAGCATAGAAAAAATAGATAATATTAATAGAGAAATAAAACAAAAGAGAAAGAACTTTTATTTAAGGAATGGTTTTCAAGAAACTAATGTATTTTATGAAGATGCAGGAGTTGAATACGAAATATTAACTACAAATAAAAATTTTTCTATAACCAAAGAAAGTCTAGAAAAATTTTATGAGCAAATGACAAGTTCTAAAATTTTAAAATACATAATTGGAAGAATTTTTAATGTTTATGATATTAAATTAAAAAACTAGGAGTAAAATTATGAAAGAAATAATAATAGCTTCGGGAAATAAAGGCAAAATAAGAGAAACTCAAGATATTTTAAATGAATATAAAATTATATCAATGAATGAATTAGGAATTAATATAGATGTTGAAGAAGACAAAAATACATTTGAAGAAAATGCAATAAAAAAAGCACAAATTATATCAAAAGAAATCGGTGGTGAAATGTGTATTGCAGATGATTCTGGTATTGAAATAGAATTTTTAGATGGATTCCCAGGAGTGCTTACTAAAAGATGGCATAGTGGTACAGATAGAGAAAGAAATTTAGCAATAATTGAGAAATTAAAAGGTGTTCCAAAGGAAAAAAGAAAAATATCTTTTACAACTGCGATTGCATTATCAAATGGCGAAACTACAATTTGTGAAAAAGGTACAATAGATGGTTTTGTTGCCGAAAAGCCTATCCGGAGATAATGGATTTGGTTTTGATGAGATATTTGAATTATCAAATGGAAAAACTTTAGCGGAATTATCACAAGAAGAAAAAAATAAAATAAGTGCAAGAAGAATAGCGTTAGAAAAAATAAAAGATAAACTAGAACTTGAAAATATTAATAGTATTAAAGAGTAATTATTTAAGTAAAATTATAATAAAATCCAAAACAAAATAAAAAGCATAAAATATAGTATGACTATTAATTTACTAGTCATAGGAGAGGTGAAATTTTTTATGAAAAAAATTATAAGTATGTGTCTTATAATTTCAGTTTTCTTCAGTATTTTATGCTTTTTTTGTGTATCAAAAGCTGAAACCACACCAGTTTATGATGAAACTTATAACAATAATGCAGGAGCTTTTTATGCAAATGGTACACCAATTACAATTAATACAGATTCAAGTAATAATACTGTAGTTTATTGGGATGGAGGTAGTCAAGTTGTTCCAAGTACTGTTACAATCTTTGGTGGAGGAACAAATGGAACTTCATATGAAAGTTCAAATATCACAATGGAAAATGGTACAGTTTCTTTAATTTATGGTGGAGGAATTTCTTTAAATGAAAATGAACCATCTATCGTAAAAAATGCAAATGTAACTGTGAACAATGGAACTATATTAACCACTCTAATGGGTGGAGGACTTATTTATACAAATGTAGAAAATACAAATATTACAATTAATGGTGGAACTGTGGCAGCTGTTGTTGGAGGAGGAGCAGCAAGTGCTAAAATTTCTGGTGTTAGTTATTCAGCTGGAAAAGAGGGAGATTTAATAAATTCTAAAAACAGAACAACTAATACAAATGTAGTAATTAATAATGGAATAATAGATATGGTACCTTCAAATTATGGATTAGTTTTTGGAGGAGGTCAAGGACTTTCATATGTAGAAAATGCTAATTTAATAATAAATGGTGGAGATTTATCTAAAGCATATGTAACAGCAGGTGGTTCAAATGGTTATACAGAAAATGGAAAAATAAAAATAACAAATGGCTCAATAAATGTATTGCAAACTACAAATAGAGGTATAGTAAATACTGTTACTGTTAAAGTTACAGGAGGAAACATTATAAATGCATATGTAGGAGGAGAAACAGATCCATCAGTTACAGGTGTAATTAACAAAGCTGAATTTGATGATCTAGGAGGAAAAGTAATAAACTTAAATACTGGAACATCTGGAGGAACACCGATAGAAGTAGAAAAAGATAAATTTAAAGTTGTGTATATAGAAAATGCAGTTGAAAATAATAACGTTGGACCAATGGCTGTAAGTATAACTTATATGACTAAAGTTTTTATGTGGATTTTAATAATAGTATCTATTGCACTTTTTATATTAATAATATATCTAATATTTAATTTTATCTAATATTTATTAGACTTGTAAGTCAGTATACAACACAAATTAAAAAAACTATGGTACAATTTGGCCATAGTTTTTTTAAGGAGATTTTTTAAATATGAAGTATAGTAATAATTTGTATCATGCGCAAGAATTTAATAACATAAAGGAAATAATTTATAACTCTGTAGAGCAGTATTCAAAAAATATTGCTTTTGTAATAAAACATACAGAAAATAAAAAAGTAGAATATGAAAACATTACATATAAACAATTATTAGAAGATATAAATAAATTAGGAACTGCAGTATATAGTTTAGGTTTTAAAGGAAAAAGAATTGCTGTTATAGGCAGAAATAGCTATGAATGGGCTATTGCTCATTTGTCTAATTTATTAGGTGGAAATGTTTCAGTTCCTTTAGATAAAGATTTGCAATATGATGAGCTTGAAAATTCTTTAATTAGAAGTAAAGCAGATATGATTTTCTTTGATAAAAAATATGAAGAAAAAATAAGTCAAATAAAAGAAAAAAATAACACAAACCTTAAAGAGTATGTTTGCTTTGAAGAAGCGGAGGGCTTTAAAAATATTAGTGAATTATTAAAAATAGGTAATGAAGAAATAAATAGTGGAAAAACAGATTTTATAAATGCAAAAATAGATGAAAACAAAATGGCAATTTTGTTATTTACATCTGGAACAACATCAAAATCTAAAGCAGTAATGCTTTCTCAAAAAAACATCGCTTCAAATGTATATGCAATGCAATGTGTAGAAGCAATTTACAGTACAGATACAAATATTGCATTTTTACCATTTCATCATATATTTGGTTCTACATGTATGGTGGTAATGCTTGCATATGGAGTAAGAACAGTATTTCCAGATGGCTTAAGATATATAAAGAAAAACTTAAATGAATACGGAGTTTCTGTTTTTGTTGGTGTACCAGTTTTAGTAGAAGCAATATACAAAACAATTATGAAAGAAGTTCAAAAGCAAGGAAAAACAAAACTTGTAAATATTGCAACAAAAATAAGTAACTTTTTATTAAAATTACATATAGATATTAGAAGAATTCTATTTAAATCTATTATAAATGAATTAGGTGGAAAAATAAGATTCGTAATCTCTGGAGGAGCTCCTGCAGATAGTAAAATAGCTAAAGGGTTTAACGACTTAGGTATAGAAGTAGTTCAAGGGTACGGCTTAACAGAAACATCTCCAGTTATAGCAGCAGAGAACAAGAAATGTATGAAAGTAGGAACTGTTGGAATACCAATGCTAAATGTAAAATTAGAAATAGAAAATCCAGATGAAAACGGAATAGGGGAAATACGTGTAAAAGGTCCAAATGTTATGCTTGGCTATTATGAAAACGAAGAAGCTACAAAAGAAGTACTAAAAGATGGATGGTTCTATACAGGAGATTTAGGATATTTAGATAAAAATGGATGTTTGGCAATAACAGGAAGAAGTAAAAACCTAATAGTACTAAAAAATGGTAAAAAAGTATTTCCAGAAGAATTAGAAACATTAGTAAATAGGTTAGAATTAGTAGAAGAGTGTATGGTATATGGAATGCCAGATGAAAAAGATAAGAATGATGTAAAATTATCTATAAAAATTGTATACAATAAAGAAATTGTTAAAGAAAAATACAGTGATAAAACAGAAGAAGAACTATATAAAATTATTTGGAACGAAATAAAAGAAATAAATAAAACTTTGCCACGATACAAATATATAAAAGGAATGATTTTAACAGATGAAGAATTAATAAAAACAACAACTAAAAAAGTGAAAAGACAAGAAGAAATGAAGAAAATAATGGAATAATTTTGACTTTTTGATTTTTTAAGAGTATAATATATTTATCGGTTGGGGAACCGATTTCAAACTTTTCGTCTGCACCTTAGGTGCAAAACTCCCAGAGATATTATCTCTGGGAGCTTATTTTTTTATTATGGTAATTTCTGTTTTTTAAAATTGAAAAAATAATTATTTTATGATATAAGAATAACAAATGTATTAAGGAGATGAAATAATGTTTTTTGCAAAACCTGGAGAATATAAGCCATGTGGTTTGTTTAGTTTACAACACATAATTTTATTGGCTGTAACAATATTAATAATTATAGTTGCACTAAAATTAACAAAAACAAACAAAAAAGAAAATATAAGAAAAATTATAATGGGTATAACTATTTTTTGCTGGATTATGGAAATTATAAAAATTGTTTTTAATCTAAAAATAGGAAATGCTCACAATGTAAATACATATATTCCTTTATATTATTGCAGTATTTTATTATATGCAGGACTTTTAAGTTCTTTTGGAAAAGGAAAAGCAAAAAGAATGGGAGACGTTTTTTTAGCAACAGGAGCTTTTGTTGGAGGAGGCATATTTTTACTTTTTCCAACAACATCACTTCCAACATATCCAATATTCCACTATATAAGTCTACAAAGTTTTTTATATCATGGCTGTATGGTGTATTTATCATTATTAGTTTTAAAAACAAAATATATAGAATTAGAGAAAAAAGATGCAATTTATTATTTTGTTTTAATATTAATAATAAGTATAGTAGCATTAATTATAAACAATATATTTGGTAGTAATTTAATGTTTATATCTCAAAACTTTCCAAATACTTTTGTTAATGTTATATATGTTGTTTGCGGCAAGTTGTTTACACCTGTTATGATATTAGGACAAGCAACATTACCATTTTGGATTGTTTATGAAATAACAAATTTAATAAAAAAGGAGAACGAGAATGCTATCAATAACTGAGGCAAAAAATAGATTGCCACAAGATTTTATAAATGAATTATATGAAAATTATTCACCTCTTATAGTAGATAAAATATTAATTGGTATGAATAATACAAGGTATACGAGCTTAAGAGTAAATACAATAAAATATAATATTCAAGATTTAATGAAGTATTTTAAAGAGAAGAATATAAAATTTGAGAGAGCACCTTGGTATCAAGAAGCATTAATAATAAAAAATGCAAACGAAAAGGCAATTCAAAAATTAGATATATACGAAAAAGGATATATATATTTACAAAGCTTATCAAGCATGGTTCCACCAATAGTTTTAAATCCTAAAGCAGGAGAAAGAATTCTAGATTTAACTGCGGCTCCAGGAAGTAAAACAACACAATTAGCTGGAATTATGAATAATGAGGGATATATATTAGCAAATGAATTAGATAAAATAAGATGTGAACGATTAAAACATAATGTTGAAGTTCAAGGGGCGACAATAGTAGAAGTAATAAATTCTAGAGGAGAAAAATTAGGAGAAATTCATAAAAATTCTTTTGATAAAGTTTTATTAGATACACCTTGTAGTGGAGAAGGTAGATTCTTAGCATATTCAAGTGCAACATATAGAGATTGGTCATTAAAAAGAGTTAACCAATTAACTAAATTACAAAGGAAATTATTTGATAGTGCTTACAAGGCAGTAAAACCAGGAGGAACAATAGTATATTCAACTTGTACAATAAATAAAAATGAAAATGAATTTATATTAGATTGGATTTTAAATAATTATAAGGTGAAAATATTAGACATAAATTTAAACATTAAAGATAGTATACAGGGAAGTAATAAAGGACTAAACAAAGAAATAAATAAGTCGATAAAAATATTACCATCAAAAGATATGGAAGGATTTTTTATTGCAAAATTAAAGAAAAAAATATAGCAAAAAGGAGACCGCAATGCAGTCTCCCTTTTGTTATACAAAATAAAGAAAAGATTATAAAGTGTTTGTCAAAGTATTGGTTTTAAAAAAATAAAATTTTAATCAAAACCTACCGGATACCGGTATCTATTCTTCATGTTTTTTCCTCCGCTTGTGCTCAGTTGCACCGCTGTTTGAAATCAAATAATACAATAAAAGTGTATTATACTACTTAAAGCCTACTGGATACCGTTTTGTGTTTTTCATTTTTTTACCTCCGTGCGCTTGCTGTAGCGCCGCTGATCTGATCATAATAAAATGTTATTATTTTTAGGTGCTGCTCGACTCATAATGAATTACCTCTACCTTCCTATAAAGCTATTTGCTTGTGACAATTAAAAGTATAGCATGATTGTTTACATAAGTCAATGTTTTTTTGAAAAAAAGTCTAAATTTTATTGAATAATATTTAATTTAATGTTATAACATAGCTGTTGAGAAAATTTAGGAGAGGAGAAAATAATGGATTATTATTTTGTGAATTATGGCATATTTTTTATTACTTTAATTATAACTTTAGGAGCTCAATGGTATATTAATCATTGTTTCAAGAAAACATCTAAAATAAATAATGAAAGAAATATTACAGGTATGCAGGCTGCAAGAGAAATATTAAATGCAAATGGATTAGAAGATGTAAAAGTATTACAAGTTCCAGGTAGTTTAACAGATCATTATGACCCAAGAAATAAAACAGTAAATTTATCAGATAGTATATACGATAAAACAACAATAGCAGCAATAAGTGTTGCTGCACATGAATGTGGTCATGCAATTCAAGATAAAACAGGATATACTTTTTTAAGAATTCGTAAAGCTATGGTGCCACTTGTAAATATAGCAAATTATGCAGGTTATGTTTCAATTTTAATTGGTGCAATATTTTCATTATTAGATTTAATATGGATAGGAATAGCATTAGAGGCAATAATTTTACTATTTCAACTTGTTACATTGCCAGTAGAGTTTGATGCTTCAAAAAGAGCATTAAATCAAGTAGAAGAATTAGGAATTTTAGATAATAATGAATTAAAATATGGTAAAAAAATGCTTGTATCTGCTGCACTAACTTATGTAGCAGGAGCTGCAACTGCAATGTTGCAAATTTTAAGATTAATATTAATTTTTGGAGGAAGAAGAGATGATTAAAAATCTAAAAGAATGGATTTTAAATTTTATAAATGGTTTCTGTATGGCACTAGCAGATAGTGTTCCAGGGGTATCTGGAGGTACAGTTGCATTTATATTAGGATTTTATGATAAATTTATAGGTTCGTTAGATAGTTTATTTAGAGGAAAAATGGAAGAAAAAAAATCTGCATTATTATTTCTTATAAAACTTGGTATAGGATGGGCTTGTGGATTTATAATAGCAGCATTAGTTTTAGGAAGTATATTTAATGAGCAAATATACAATATAAGCTCTTTATTTATTGGTTTTATAATATTTGCAATTCCAATAGTAATTTATGAAGAAAGAGAAGCTTTAAAGAAAAATTACTTAAATGTCATATTTGCGTTAATAGGAATAGTATTTGTAGTTGCAATTACACTTTTAAATCCTGCAAGTGGCCAAGGAATAAGTGTACATGTAGATAATTTAAGTATTGGACTTATAGCATATGTATTTTTTGCAGCAATGATAGCAATTTCTGCAATGGTTTTACCAGGAATCTCTGGTTCAACATTATTACTTATATTTGGACTTTATGTTCCAATTATGTCTGCAGTAAAAGAATTTTTCCATATGAACTTTTCATACTTTCCAATACTATGTGTATTTGGATTAGGAGTTATAACAGGAATAGTATTATTTGTAGGATTAATTAGAAAAGCTTTAGAAAATTTCAGACCACAAACAATATATGTAATAATAGGAATGATGATAGGTTCATTATTTTCTATAGTAATGGGACCAACAACACTTGAAGTACCACAAGCAGCAATGAGTTTTAACACATTTAACATATTATTCTTTATAATAGGTGGAGTAATAATAATAGGACTACAAGCATTTAAAATGTTCCTAAATAAGGAAAATTAATTGTATGTAAAAACTTAAAAATAATAATAGGAGGAAAATATGTCTTTTATAGATGAGATAAAACAAAGAGCAAAGAATGATTTAAAAACTATTGTACTTCCAGAAGCAACAGATATAAGAGTTTTGCAGGCAACAGAAAATATACTTAAAGAGCAATTTGCAAATGTTATATTGGTTGGAGAAAAAGATACAATACTAAACATTGCACACGAAAGTAATATTAATATTACTGGTGTAAAAATTGTAAATCCTGCAAAATCTAATAATTATGATAAGTATGTAAATGATTTTTTTGAGTTAAGAAAGAAAAAAGGAATGACAATTCCGAAAGCAAAAGAACTTTTATTAGATCCAGTTTACTATGGAATGATGATGGTTAAAGAAAATGAGGCAGATGGTTTGGTATCTGGTGCAATTCATTCAACAGCAGATACTTTAAGACCTGCACTTCAAATTTTAAAAACAGCACTAGATACAAAGCTTGTTTCTGCATTTTTCTTAATGCTTGTTCCAAATTGCGAGTATGGAGAAAATGGAACTTTTGTATTTTCCGATTGTGGCTTAAATGTAAATCCAAATGCAGAAGAATTAGCTGAAATTGCTCATTCTTCAAGCAAAAGCTTTGAACAACTTACAGGAAAACAATCAAAAATTGCAATGCTTTCATATTCAACATATGGAAGTGCCAAATCTGAACTTACAGAAAAAGTAATTAATGCTACAGAACTTGTAAAACAAAATTATCCAGAGTTACAAGTTGATGGAGAATTGCAATTAGATGCAGCAATTATACCAGAAATTGCAGATATGAAAGCTCCAGGAAGTGATATAAAAGGAAAGGCTAATACTTTAATATTCCCTGACTTAAATGCAGGAAATATAGGATATAAATTAACACAAAGATTTGCAAAAGCAGAAGCTTATGGACCACTTTGCCAAGGAATTGCAAAACCTGTAAATGATTTATCACGTGGGTGCAATAGCAAAGATATAGAAGGTGTTGTGGCAATTACAGCTGTACAAGCACAAAAATAATAATAATTTGTAAAGGAGAAGATATAATGAAAATTTTAGTTTTAAATTGTGGGAGTTCATCTTTAAAATATCAATTAATAAATATGGAAACAGATGAAGTTATGGCTTCAGGAAAATATGAAAGAATAGGGGAGAAAGAGGCTTTTATAACTCATAAAGTAAATGGTCAAAAAATAGTAATTGAACATACAGCTATGAATCATGAAGAAGCAGTAGACTTTACATTAAAACAACTTGTTAATCCAGAATATAAAGTTATAGATTCTTTAGACGAAATAAATGCAATAGGACATAGATTAGTTCATGGAGGGGAAAAAATAAGTGAATCTGTTGTAATAGATGATAACGTTGTAAATGTATTAAAAGAATGCATAGATTTAGCACCGCTTCATAATCCTGCTGGAATAATAGGAATAGAAGCTTGTAAAAAAGTTATGCCAGGTAAACCAATGGTAGGTGTTTTCGACACAGCTTTCCATCAAACAATGCCTAAAGAAAGATATTTATACCCTATAAATTATGAATACTATGAAAAATACGGAATAAGGAAATATGGATTCCATGGAACTTCTCATATGTATGTTTCAAATAGACTTGCAGAAATAGAAAATAAAGATATTAAAGATATGAAAATAGTTACTTGCCACTTAGGACAAGGTTCAAGTATATGTGCTGTTGAGGGAGGTAAGTCTGTAGACACAAGTATGGGATTAACACCTCTTGCGGGAATACCAATGGTTACTAGAAGTGGAGATTTAGACCCATCTGTTGTTACATTTTTAATGAAAAAAGAAAATCTAACTCCTGAAGAGATAGAAAACAAATTAAATAAAGAAAGTGGAGTTCAAGGAATTTCAGGACTTGCACCAGATTTTAGAGAAATAGAAGCAGAATCTGTAAATGGAAATGAAAGAGCAGATATTGCAATGAAATCTTTTAAATATGCTGTTGCAAGTTTTATAGCTAAATATGCAGTTGCAATGAATGGTGTAGATGCAATAGTGTTTACAGGCGGAGTTGGAGAAAACCAAATAAAAATAAGAGAAGGAATATGTAATCAGCTTACATTTATGGGAGTTGAAATAGATCCAGAAAAAAATAATATAAGAAGTGAAGAAAAATTGGTATCAAAAGATTCTTCAAAAGTTAAAGTATATGTAATACCAACAAATGAGGAATTAATGATAGCAAAAGAAACAGAAAGATTAATAAAAAAATAAAAATTTATTAGGACATAGATATCTATGTCTTAATATTATTGCAATTTACATAAAAGTGTAGTAAAATATATAAAGTAGCTAAATGTTTTGATTAAAAAAAGGAGGACAAAGATATGGTATCAAAATATTATAACGTAAATTTACGGATGCCAATTTATTGGTCTTCGGGAGTATTAAGAAAAACAGGTAATAAAATTTTTGTATACTTAGCTCCGGATTATATTATTGGAGAATACAAAAATGGTAAATTCTATCTTACATTTTATAAAAGAGAATATTTAATTAAAGATGTAGTATTTAACAATGATGATTTTGAAATTAAAGATATTGTTGTTGATTTTAAAGTAGGAGAACTATTACCTGATGGAGAAATATTCCCATTTCAAATTTATAAGTTTATAATTGACCATCATTGGAGTTCATTAGAAATTATAGACGAAATAAAGGATTTTGATAAACAATTAGACCTGGAAGAAAATTATTTTAAAAACATCCCTTATAAATAGGGGGTGTTTTTTTATAAATAACAATATCTTATAAGCATTTATTTACATAATTTCATATTATATATAAATACATTAAAAAGGAGGGAGTATAATTTGGAAATAAATAATTGCAAAATTGGATTTGTACTTACTGGCTCTTTTTGTACATTTAGTAAAGTAATTCCTAAAATAAAAGAATTAGTTGAAAAAGGCGCAAGTGTTATTCCAATTATGTCTTATAATGCTTATGAATTAGATACTAAATTTGGAAATGCACAAGATTTTATAAATGAAATTGAAGAAATTACTGGCAATAAAATAATTCATACAATTCAAGGTGCAGAGCCTATTGGTCCTAAGAAATTAACAGATATTATGATTGTTGCACCAGCAAGTCGGAAATACTATGGCAAAGCTTGCAAATGACATAATAGATACACCTGCATTAATGGCGATAAAATCACATTTAAGAAATAATAATCCTGTAGTAATTGCAGTTTCTACTAACAATGCATTAAGTGGAAATGCTGAAAATATTGGAAAATTATTAAATAGAAATAATTATTATTTTGTACCGTTTAAACAAGATAATCCAATTACTAAGCCACGTTCAGCTGTTTTTGATCCTAAATATATAATAAAAACAACAGAATATGCTTTAAATAGAGAACAAATTCAGCCAATTTTGTTGTGAATGTAAAAGGTGGTGGTGCGCTCTAAGTTCGCCGACCCCTACAACATTTAAGATTAATAATTTTTTAATAAGAAAAGATGGGAAATAAAGCCCATCTTTAAATTTTATTTTAATTTCATCATTATATACACACATTCAATAGCATTTAAAGATTCAGAAATTAATAAACCAACTCCACATAAAGAAACTGCAACTGCAGCTGTTTGTGTAGGGTTAGCAATAATTAATGCTCCAAGTGCTACTGTTATAATAGATAATATTAACATTATAACCCAGTTGCTTTCTGGCATATCTTTCATATTTATTGAAAGTTGGAATTTTATAATGCTTTCTAATATTATCCATATACCAATTATAAATGGCAATATTGCAATTAACCAACCTGGATGTGTTATAAATACAAAACCTGCAATAACTTCTAATATTCCTTGTGCTAGTTCAAAATTAAATGTTCTTAATTCTTTTGGACTTGCAAAGTATGAAATAAAGTGTATTAGTCCATCAATAGCAACTATAACACCAAATATAATCATTAGTACATTTATTGAGTCTACTGGTCTGAATATTAAAAATACTGATAAAACAATTAATGCTAATGATATTACAAGTGAATGTGTACCGTATTTTTTTAGATATGTTTCCATGTAAACACCTCCTTTTTCTTTTGTGATTTTATATATTTTATTTATAACATATAATTTTAAATTTGTTAAGAGACTATTAAAAAATATATGACAAAATAATGAATTAATCTAAAATTTCATCGAAGCTCCCCATTCACGTCCTTCTAACAAAATTCAAAGAATTTTGAAGAATGCCGGAAAGGTCCCCACTTGCTTCGCGAAATTTAATCTTAATTATTATTTTGTCTTTATAATATTTTTTTAAATCTACAAATTTGATAGGGGATTTGCTTCAACAGCATTTCTTACTTGCTCATTGGCAACATGAGTATATATTTCTGTTGTTGATATGCTTTCGTGTCCTAATAGCTCTTGCAAAGCACGTATATCTACTTGTCCGTATTGATACATTAGTGTTGCAGCAGTGTGTCTTAATTTATGTACTGAATATTTTTTTGTATCTAGTCCTGCTTTTCTTAGTTCATTTGTTATTATTTGTTGCACTGTTCTATTGCTTATTCTTTCGCGTCTTTCACTTAAAAATAGTGCTTTTTTTGAATTTTTATTATCTAATCGTATTCCATCTTTTGGTCTTATATTTAAGTATTCTTTTATAGCTTTTATACATGCTTTATTTAAATAAATAGTTCTTTCTTTATTGCCCTTACCTATAACAGTCATTTTTTCTTCTGAAAAGTCTATATCATCTATGTTTATTCCAACAAGTTCAGATAAACGCATGCCACAATTTAAAAATAGGGTAGTAATAGCATAATCTCTTTTTGAATTTCTATTAGAATCATCTGCGGCAACATTTAATAATTTCTTACTATCTTCTAATGATAAATATTTTGGCATTCTCTTTTCATGTTTTGGTGTTTCTAAATTTTGAGCTGGATTTGTTTCAATTAGATTGGCTTTGCAAGCTAAATAGTTAAAAAATATTCTAATAGTACTTATTTTTCTTGCTCTTGTTGCAGATTTACTTTTATTATATACTGCTAAATAAGATATAAAAGCATGTATATCTTCTAACTTAATTCTTTTAACATCTTCAATACTAAAGTTTTTTATTTCTATTTCATTAAATTCTTTTTCATCTGTTAAATTAAAATGTATCATCATATATCTAAAAAACATTGTTAAATCGTAATTATATTCTTTAATAGAATTTGTTGATTTATTTAAAATTGTTATTGAATAATCTAAAAAAGAATTAACAAATTCTGGATTTTTTTCTCTATCTATCATATGTGATTTCTCCTTTAAAACTCTAGAAATATTCTATACATTTAACTTGGAAATGTCAATAAAATTTAAGCCGTAACAATGGAGTTTTTATTTGAATATTATAAAGTAGAGGTGTTTTTTATGCGAAAATTAAAATTAATTATATTTATAGCAATTATATTATCGGTAATTACAGGAGCTATTACAGTGAACAACAGAAAAGATAACAAAACTGTAGAAAACATAAATACAAATGTTTGTAAAAAAGAAATATGCCAATATGAATTATCTGATGAAAATATAAAAGCTTTGCCTTCAAAAAATATAGAAAATGGTATTGATGAACAAAGTTTAGAGGTTGAAAGTTTTGAAGAACAAGGACCAATAGCTTATAATGGTGATGAAAAACATCAAAATATTAATTTAGGAAATTATATAGGATTAACTTATTATTCTCAAATAGATTCAAGATGGTCTTCTCATCCATATACATCAATTAATAAATCTTCACAAACGATTGGAACAAGTGGATGTGGACCTACATGTGCTAGTATGGTTGTAACCGCAACGAGAGGAACAATAACTCCACCTGAAATGGGAGATTTGTTTGTTGAACATGGATATAGAAGTGCAAACAATGGAACTTATTTAAGTGCTTTTAGATTTGTTGCAGATACATTTAATATAGAATACAACGAAACGTATAAATTAGATAATGCAATAAATTTGCTAAACAATAATTACTATGTTGTTGCAAGCTGTGGAAATGGTTTATTCACAACAGGAGGACACTTAATTTTAATAGTTGGTGTTGAAAATGATACTTTAAAAATATATGACCCATTTTTGTACAATGGAAAATTTGAAACATCAACCAGAAGAGGAAAAGTAACAGTTTCAGGAAATACTGTATATTGCTCTATATCAAATTTTAGAAAATATGCAAATTACACTAGATTTTTTGCATATAAACATGATTCAAATGTACCAACAAACAATTATGTGCCAAGTACAAATACCAATACAACAATGTATGTTAAAGCAAATGGTGGTTTAAACGTAAGAAGTTCTCCTAATGGAAAAAAGGTAGGAGCTTTGAGTAATGGAAGTCAAGTTATAGTTTATGAAACACAAGGAAATTGGAGTAGAATAGGAACAAATAAATGGGTGTGCTCAGACTATCTTACAAATTCAAAATCAACAGTATCATCAAATAGCAACACAAAAGTAAATACTAAAAAATATTCTAATGGAAGTTATAAGGTAAATGCAAGTCTTTTAAATGTAAGAACAGGACCAGGAACAAATTATAAGGCTAAAAAATATAACCAGTTATCGCAAAATGCAAGAAAGCAAAATAAGGCATTAGGAAATGCAAAAGCAAATGGCTATAAAAAAGGTGTAGTATGCACAGTTACAAAAGTTAACAAAAATTGGGGCTTAACCAATAGTGGCTGGATATGCTTGGATTATTGTAGAAAAATATAAAATCTTGTAATTTTAATTCTCTTCGCTTATAATATGTTCTAAAGGATAAAATAAAGGAAAAGGGACTATATGAAAAACATATTATTAGTAGAAGATAACTATACAATTATAATGGGCTTGAAATACTCCTTAGAACAAGAAAATTTTAAGGTTATTTCAGCCCAAAATGTATCAGAATTTAATGGAAAGATTGATAAAAACGACATAGATTTAGTGTTACTAGATGTATCTTTACCAGATGGAAATGGATTTGAAATTTGCAAAGAAATAAAATCTAAGAAAGACATTCCAGTTATATTTTTAACAGCTCAAGATGAAGAAACAAGTGTAGTTCTTGGGCTTGATTTAGGTGCAGACGACTACATAGTAAAACCTTTTAGAACACGAGAGTTAATATCTAGAATAAATTCTGTACTTAGAAGATATGGGCACAATGAAAGTAATTTAATACAATATAAAAACATAAAAATAGATACATCATCTGCAAAGGTGTATAAAGATAATGAAGAAATTATATTTACAAGTTTGGAGTATAAAATTTTATTAATGCTATTTTCTAACCAAAACAAACTAATATCAAGAGAACAATTACTTGAAAAAATATGGGATATTGCAGGAAATTTTGTTAACGATAATACTTTAACAGTATATATTAAAAGAATAAGAGAAAAACTAGGAGATGAAATAATAATAAAAACTGTACGAGGACTAGGTTATAGAATAGGGGAGTAGTATGAAATTATTTAATAATAAAAATCTAAAACATTTAATATTACCAATGTTTATACTAACAATAGTAATGTGTATAGCTTTTACTATTCAAACTTTTAACCAGTATAAACAAGTATCAATAATAGTAAATCAAAAAATGGCTAATATAATAGGAACAATTACAGAAAAATATCCTGAAATTGATACTAAAGAGATAATAAAAATATTAAATTCTAGTAATATTGAAGAAAGTAAAACAGGACAAGCAGAGTTATTAAAATATGGTATAGATATAAAAGAGGTTAATTCTATTATACAAGTAGAAAATCACATGAAATCTAATTTAATTGCCAATATTTTATTAATTATATTGTTTAGTTTTTTATGGCTGATAATTATACTATTTTATTTGAAAAGAAGAGATAAAAAAATTAAGCAAATTACTAAATACATAAATGAAATAAAAAACAAAAAATATGAACTTAATATTGATGAAAACAGTGAAGATGAATTAAGTAACCTAAAAAATGAATTGTACAAAATTACTATTATGTTAAAAGAAGAAAGTGAAATATCTAAAAAAGATAAAGAAAATTTAAAAATTTCTGTTGAAGATATATCACACCAATTAAAAACTCCGCTTACATCAATAACCATTATGCTAGATAATTTAAAAGAAAATCCTAATATGGATGAAAATACAAAACAAAAATTTATTTTTGAAATAAGTAAACAAATAGATTGGATAAATTGGCTTGTAATATCAATGCTTAAGCTATCCAAATTAGATGCAAATGTAGTTCAATTTTATGATGAAAAAATTAATCTTAATAAATTTATAACAGAAATAGTTAAAAATTTAGAAATACCAATTGAAATAAAAAATCAAAATATAATTATAAATGGAGATAACGAAGCCGCCTTTGTAGGTGATTATAAATGGCAGCAAGAAGCGGTTACAAATATTATAAAAAATTGTATAGAACATAATAAAGAAAATGGAACAATTAATATAAAATACGAAGAAAATAATCTTTTTACTAAAATTTCTATAAAAGATGAGGGAATTGGAATTGAAAAAGAAGATTTGAAACATATTTTTGAGAGATTTTATAAGGGAAAAAACTCTACAGAAAATAGTGTAGGAATTGGCTTATCTCTTAGTAAAAATATAATAGAAAAGAATAATGGTATAATATTTTGCAAATCTGAGATAGGAAAAGGAACAGAATTTATAATTAAATATATGAAAAAAATGGTATAAATTTTTAACAGATAATTACTTGCTAATTATATGCTTTTTTGATATAAAAAGACAAGAAAATATATAAAAGAATGGAGTAATAAATGAATATCGGAATAGATATAGATAATGTAATATCAAATTTTGATGAAGCTTTACTAGAAGAATATTTAAAACACGATAAAGATTTAAGAGGAACGGGAATTGTTAATAAAGCTTTGCATATAACAGAGGGAATGTTTGACTGGACAGAAAAAGAGGAAAGAGAATTTTATTTAGCTAACATTGAAAGAATTGTAAAAACACTAAATGTTAAAGATGGAGCAAAAGAGTATATAGATAAACTAAAACAAGATGGACATAATATTTTTATTATTACGGGTAGAGATAATGGTGAATATACGAATCCAGTTGAAATGACTCAAAAGTGGTTAAAAGAAAATAATATTTATTATGATAAATTAATTTTTACAAATGCATATAAAAATGATAAACATGGAAAAACAGAAAAATGCTTTGAAAATAATATAGATATAATGATTGATGATTCTGTTCATATTTGTAAGGATTGTATGGAAAATAATATAACTACTCTTTTAATGGATAGAGTAGTTACTAGAAAAGAAAAAGGAATGACAAGAGTAAAAGATTGGAAAGAAATATATGAGTTTATATCAAATTATAAAATAAATGTAATATTAGACACAGATACATATAATGAATGTGATGATCAATTTGCACTTTCTTATTTAATAAAATCACAAGATAAATTTAATATTGAAGCAATTACAGTTGCTCCTTATTCTCACAAAAATAGAAATATTTCAGTTAAAGAAGGACAAGAATTAAGCTATAATGAAATACTAAAAATATGCAAATGGCTAAATTTTGATACAACAAATAAAGTTTTTAAAGGTTCAATGGGTTATCTTCAAAATGGATATACAGAAAATAATCCTGCAGTTAATAAAATAATTGATGTTGCTTTAAAAAATAAAAAAACATATATTTTAGCAATAGGAGCAATTACAAATGTTGCACTTGCGATAAAAAAGGAACCTAAAATTATAAATAAAATAGAAATAATATGGCTTGGTGGTAATGAATTAGGCTATAAAGACAATTTAGAATATAATTTTAGGCAAGATATACAAGCCGTACAAGATGTATTTGAATCAAAAGTAAAACTCACAGTATTACCTTGTAAAAATGTTGTATCAGAACTTAGAATAGACATAAATACTCTAAACAACAATTTAGAAAATAAATCCGAACTTTGCAATTACTTATTAAGTAGGTTTTACAATGACGGATATCATGGAATACAAGAATCAAGAGTTATTTGGGATATATCTGTTATAGCATATATGATAAATAAAAAATGGTTTGAAACACAAGTAATTAGTTGCCCTAATATAACTGAAGATACATCCTATGAGTTAATAGAAAATAACAATAAAATTAAATTTGTTACTAAATTAAATAAAGTAAAAATATATGAAGATTTATTTAAGAAACTAGGAGAATGAAATGTTAATGAACTATAATGAAATGAAGCAAGCTGTGGAACTACTAGACAAAGAATGGGATTTAGGGAAAAAAGAAGCAGAAGCAGATACAAATATATGTGCATGGATATATTTATTAGACATATTAGAAGAAAGCGAGAAAATAATAAAATATAAAGATGGACATAAACTAGTAGGTTTTTGTGGCTATTCAAAAGAAAATTCAAAAAAACATAAATTATCTAAAAAAATTTATAAAATTATGAAAAATAGATTATATAAAAGTAAAGAAATAAAAAATTTAAAAGCATTAAAAGAATATGAGAGGAATTATAATTATACTCCAGAATCTCTTAAAAACTATTTTGATGGAGAAATCTCAATATTAATAGTAGATGAAAAATATAGAGGAAATAATATAGGAAAAAAATTATTATCAGAAGTATTTGAATTTGCCAAAAAAGACAATATGAAAAAACTTCAAATTTTAACAGACGAATCTTGCAATTATAAATTTTATGAAAAATTAGGATGCGAGAAAATATATGAAACAATAATCGAAAATAAAGAAATAGAACAACTTGGAAATGAACATACTGAGAAAGCATATATATATGAAAAGAAATTATAAAAGAGTTTTGGAGACAAAATATACAGCAATTTAATTATCATATACATAAAAGAAGATGTGGACATGCTGACAATAATATGACAGACGAAGATTTTGTGAAATTATTTTATAGATCCATGCTTTTATAGATGATGTAAAAGAAAAATATAGTGATAAGAATATTCTTTTTAGGTTATAATGTATATGATTTATTTCCAGAAATAAAAGAAAATCTATAAAAATAAATTGTTAATACTGATAAAATTTAAAGATTATAATATTTTTTGAAATAATTATTTGATTTGAGGAATTTATTGAGATTCTGTTTACAACTAATAATGTTTATTATATAAATAATATTTTGAGCTTTTGAAATGTAATAAATAATTCTATATGTAGAGTGTTTGTTTTTTCTAAAAATTAATTCTCGAAAATTATTATTCGATAACTCAGTGATTATTTTACCGATATATGGAGAGGTTTCTAAGAAATAAAGATATGAATAAAGATTTTCTGTAGTTTGAATTGCTTTTTTTGTGGAATATTTTAAAAAATGTTCAAATATAGATTCTATAGAATTATGAGCCGAGTTTTCTATTATAATTTTCATATTTTTGAATCATCCTTTCTCTAGATTCTTCTAAGGATATACCTTTATTATTATTAATATCTAAAATACCTTTAGTAATTTCTATAAAAAAATATAAATCATATAAAGAACCATAAAAAGTACCATCATCAGTTGGTGCTTTTTTTAAAAGCTCACTAATTTTTTCTATTTTAATGTTTTCTTGATTTGCACTCATATTATCAACTCCTTTTATTTAATATTATTGCCAATTAGCAATTCTATACATTCTTTATCTTTTTCAGATAAATCTTGTATTCCATATGCATCAATGTACCTTTGGGTTATATCATGTAAAATATCTTTAGTGTCTTTTTTTAAAATTTCTTCATCTAAATTATATGGGAGGTTTTCAACAATTTTAACAAACTTTTCTCGTATAGGTGACATAAATAGCTCCTTTCTAAAAATATATTAGTAGTATAACACACCAAATAAAAAATTACTATAAAAAAGTTAAGAAAAATATTTATATTTTATTGTACAAATATAGCAAAAGTACTTTTATATTTTACTTTACTTTTAAGGTGAATAGTGATATTATCTATGTATTCAATTTATTTGTTAAAATTACATATTCAATTGAACGATGAGAAGAACAACCAAAATGCTATGAGAAACTCGCAAACAGATTTGTTAAGGAGGAAAAAATGAGTAAAAATTTCAATGAAGAAATTGCTGAGGAGCTTAAAGATTTAGGTGGTAGACTTGTATTAATAGAAGATAAGGATAAAGGTACTGCCTCAGATTGGGCAAATCTTGAAAATGAAATACAAATTAGAACCCACGAAAATGAAGTAATGATGGAACAATCTTTAATAGAAGCGGCAAATTCAAAACCAGTTTTATAATGTTACCGTGTTTATGTGTATTTTATAGAAGATATGCATAAAATTAAAGGTACATATTGTAGTTACTAAAATATTTTCAGTTGAATATTAAGGAAGAAGGGATTGTTTGTTTAATAATTCCTTCTTCTTTACTTTTAAAATAAATAATGATATAAAAAATTGATAAAGGGAACAAAATAGAAAAATCTATTCTATTTTACCACAAGCAATTTTTGTTCCAGAATTTCCACTTGGCTGAGTTTTAAAGTCATCTGGAGAATCGTGATTAATAACAACTTTGCCTAAAATATCTTTTATTTTAAATTTATTTATTAAAACACTCATATAAGCATAGCCATTATTTTCAATTAATGGAGGCAAATCACCAGCATGAAAAGCCTATAGTAGTAAATAATTTTTTATACTTTAATGAAAATTATTTTATAAAATAAATTTTTTCTATAATGTGAAAAAGCTCACCAATATTTTTGGTGAGTTTTTTGTGACAATTTTTATAGTTTGAGAGTCACTTAATAGTCACTTTAAATGTTTATACTAAATACAACATATTTAAGGAGGAAGAAAAATGGAAATATTAAAAGTTGAAAATTTATGCAAAACATATGGAAAGGGAGAAAATACAGTTAAAGCTGTAGATGATATTTCTTTTTCTGTTGAAAGGGGAGAATTTGTTGCAATTATTGGAGCTAGTGGAAGTGGAAAATCTACTTTATTGCATTTAATTGGTGGTGTGGATAGACCAACTTCCGGAAAAGTGTATATAGATGGTAAAGACATTTATACCTTAAATGATGATAATCTTGCTATTTTTAGAAGAAGGCAGGTAGGACTTATCTATCAATTTTATAATTTAATACCAGTATTGAATGTTGTAGAAAACATTACATTACCTACAAAACTTGATGGAAGAGAAGTTAATAATAAAAGACTTAATGAATTATTAATAACTTTAGGACTAGAAAGAAGAAGTTTTAACTTGCCAAACCAATTGTCTGGAGGACAACAACAACGTGTTTCTATTGGTAGGGCTATGATGAATGAACCTGCATTAATGCTTGCAGATGAACCAACAGGTAACTTAGATTCTAAAGCAAGCGATGAAATAATTTCATTATTACGACTTTCAAATAAAAAATATAATCAAACAGTTATTATAATAACTCACGATGAAAAAATAGCCTTAGAAGCAGATAGAATTATTACAATAGATGATGGAAAAATAATAAAAGACGAAAGGAATGGAAAATAATGAAAGTTTTAAATGAACTAAGTATAAAAGATTTAAAGCTAAACAAAAAAAGGTCAATAGTAATTATAATTGGAATTATATTATCAACTGCTTTAATATGTGGAGTCGCAGGTTTAGTAACAAGCTTTCAAAAGACTTTTGTAGAAACTTCAAAAAGAAATTCTGGAAATTATCATACAATTTTTTACGATGTACCTAAAGATGAGCTAAAATATATAGAAGAAAATAGGGGAGTTGAAAACTATTATTTATCTGAAGAACTTGGATTTAGCTACATACCAAATGCAAAAGTTATAGATGATGAAGAAAAGCCTTATGTTAATGTTATTTCAATGGATGATAATTTTTTAAAAAACATGGCAATAGACATAAAAGAGGGGAGACTACCTGAAAATGATTCAGAGCTTGCAATTTCAACAAGAATAAACGAAAAATATAAAACAAATTTTAGAGTTGGAGACACTGTAACATTAGATGTAGGAGAATTACAATTAGAAGATGGTACAAAATTAAACAAACATAATTCTTATTTAAACAATACAGGTGAAAATAAAGAAATTCAACAAGAGGAAATTATAAATTCCAAAGTAAAAAATTATAAAATTGTAGGAATAATTGAAAGGCCAGAAACTTGTATTGAACCTATGGAGGCTCCATGGTTCACAGTTCTTACAAAAATGCAAAAAATAGAAAATAAAGCTAATATAGCTGTTTTATATACAAATCCTTATGATTATGTTAAAAATACAGAAAATATAAATAAAATGGAAAAAAACGGAAATAATACAGAGCCACAATACGCTTTTGGAGGATTACGAAACAAATATAAAAGCTATAAATATGATATAAAAATAAACTCTGAATTATTAGCATATGAAGGTGCAAATTTAAGCGATGAAACTTTAAAATTAATATATGGTCTGGGAGCATTTATAATGGCTATAGTATTGGTTTCAAGTGTGTTTGTAATAAGAAATGGATTTGCAATTTCAATTACAGAAAGGTTAAAACAATATGGTATGCTTTCAAGCATAGGAGCAACAAAAAAGCAAATAAAGAAAAGTGTGTATTTTGAAGGATTTATTTTAGGAATAATAGGGATTCCTTTAGGAATTTTAAGCGGAATTTTGGCAATTTATATTTTAGTGCAAGTTGTAAATTATATCTTAAAAGACTTTGTTACAAATAGTTCTTTGCTAACTTATAGTATATCTTGGAGTGCTATTATAGTTAGTATTGTTGTTGCAACTATAACAATATGGTTTTCATGTAAAAAATCTGCAAAAAAAGCATCAAAAGTAACTCCTATTGAAGCTATAAGAAGTTCAGAAGATGTAAAACTAAAAGCTAAAAAAATAAAATGTCCTAAAA
>OLQO01000134.1_pt1 | contig 75486 bp, 70 predicted proteins | sample 1672281 | NCBI WGS metagenome assembly OLQO01 (sample SAMEA3136667, study PRJEB25190) | human gut metagenome | biome: human gut; feature: human-associated habitat; material: faeces | place: Austria | collected 2013
ACTGTAAATCTGTTCTCATTTGAGTACGATGGTTCGAATCCATCCCTGCCCACCATGAAAAGCATAGCAAAAGCTATGCTTTTTTTGTACTATAACGATGAATTTACAATCTAATATAATTTTACATTTATTCCAATTATTCCTCCTACTGCTCCTGCTATAATACTAGTAATTATCATAATTATTGAATGAATATTTAGTGAAAATTTCATACTTACAGTACTTGATAAAATATAAATTATTCCTATATATATGCCTCCTACTGCAATTCCTTTTATCATTCCTCTGTTTTTTTCTTTTATTGTACAAAATGAACTTCCTAACAATATTGAAATTGTATTTATAACTATTATGCTGCTTGTTTCAATGCTTTCAGAAATACTCGAATATGCTAGCACCGCTGATAAGATTATTAACGCTATTAAAGTAAATGCCAACGATATTAATAAACCTTTTCCTATATAATTTATACTATTTTTTATATTTTCTCCCATAAAAAAACCTCCTTTTAATTTTTATTCAAAAGAGGTTTTTTTATTACTATTCTTCTACAAATTCATCATTATTTGCTTCTTCATCTGAATTATTATCGTTATTATTATCTTGTTCTTCTTCATCTACTGTATTTGTATCTTGCGTTGTTATATTATTACCAGATTGTATATCTTCTATTTGATCTGTTTCTTTATCTGTAGATCTATTTACTTTTTTAATATTCATTGCATCAAAGTATTTTTCAAGGTCATAACTATATGCATTTCCATTTTGAACTCCCTCAATTTTATATGTTGTATTTCCAGAGGAAGTAATTGAATATACTGTATCTAATGCCACTGGAATTAAAGTTGCTCCTGTTGAATTTATTATACCATAATGTTTATCTTTTCCTATAACTATTGCTTCATAGTCATCTATTGTTACAACATTTCCAGATGATTTAGTGGTTGTTGTTCCTACTACACAACCAATGCTATCATATTCAATTGGTAATATAAGTTTTCCATTTTTATTATATATTCCCCATTTTTCATCTCTTTTTACTGGAATACAATTTTCATATAATAAATACTTATTTTTTATATTTGAATCTTTATATAAAGATGTATCAATTCCTATTTCATCATTTTCTATATAAATTACAACACTTCCTGTTTGATTTACTACACCATATTTATCATTTTGTTTTACTAAGTAAAGTCCTAAATCTTCATCAAGTATTTTTATCTCTTCATAATCTAAGCTAATTTTTGCTCTTCCTTGACTGTTTATTATTCCATATTTATTTGCGTTTTTTACTAAGTAATCTCCTGTGTTTTCTAAATATTTAATTTCTTCGTATTTTGGTCCTACTATTTCAGTTCCATCACTTTTTATTACACCTTTTTTGCCATCTTCTCTTTCAACAACAAGTATATCATTTTTCATTGCCTTTTGATTTGCAAACTCGTCACTTATTTTTTTATAACCATAATTTGCAATTTTTTCAGTGTAATATGTTTCTAAATATTCCATTGAAAACATATTTACATTTTTATCATAACTAAAATCAACATTTAAAATTTTCTTTATTCCGTCTGGTGTTGTGTATAATTTTTTATTTGAATATTTAATTTCCTCATCTAAATACATATATGAGTAAACTTCTTCATTTGATGATGTATCTATTTTATATATTTTATCCGAATTTGCTTCAAAAGTAACTGTTTCATCTGAAAAATTTATATAACCAGCTGAACTATCTTCTGAAATTTTTCCATATTCACCATTACAATAATCGTATCCTAATAATTGAGACATATCACTAATTGATACATATATTTTTCCATCTTCTGTAATTTGAAAATATCCATCGTTTATTACTTGGCTTTGTCCATCTAAATAAAATTTCATTGTTGTAGATTTTAAATAAAGTATTGTACCAATTATTGCAATTATTGCAACAACTAAAACTGATATTATGGCGATAATTATCTTTAAAGTATTGTTATTTTTCTTTTTTCCTGTTGCTTGGTTGTTATTCATTTCTTCAAATAAATCCATAAATTTTCTCCTTTTACTTTATATAACCATATTTTTTATAAAACTCATTTTTGAAATTTCCTAAGTTGTCATTCTCAATTTCTATTCTAACTCTTTCCATTAATTTAGTCAAGAAATATAAGTTATGAATTGAAAGTAATCTAACACCTAAAATTTCATTTGTTTTTATCAAATGACGTATGTAACCTCTTGTATAATTTCTACAAGTATAGCAATCACATTCACTATCTAAAGGTGACCAATCTCTTTCATATGTTGCATTTCTTACAACAACTTTTCCATTCCAAGTCATTGCTGTTCCATTTCTTGCAATTCTTGTTGGTAAAACACAATCACACATGTCTATTCCGGCCATTGCAGCCTCTATTAAGTAATCTGGTGTACCAACTCCCATTAAATAACGTGGTTTGTCTTTTGGCATTAATGGAGCCGTGTAATTTAGTATATCTATAAATACATCTTTTGGCTCTCCAACACTTATTCCTCCTATGGCATAACCTGGTAAATCTAAGTCAATTAAATCTTTTGCACTTTGACTTCTTAAATCTTTATAAAATCCACCTTGAATTATTCCAAATAAAGATTGTTCTTCTATATTTTTATGAGCATCTTTGCAACGTTTTGCCCATCTTGTTGTTCTTTCCATAGATTGTTTTGTATATTCATATGTAGATGGATATGGACAACACTCATCAAATGCCATTATTATATCTGCACCTAAATCTTCTTCTGTTTTCATTACAGATTCTGGTGAAAAGAAATGTTTACTTCCATCTAAATGAGATTTAAATTCTACACCTTCTTCGTGTATTGTACGTAAGTCGCCTAAACTAAACACTTGGAATCCTCCACTATCTGTAAGTATTGGTCTATCCCATTTCATAAATTTATGAAGTCCACCAGCTTCTTTTACTATATCTTGTCCTGGTCTCAAATATAAATGATATGTATTTGAAAGTATAATTTGAGCATTTATTTCTTTTAATTCTTCTGGTGTCATAGATTTTACTGTTGCTTGTGTTCCAACAGGCATAAATACTGGAGTTTGTATATCTCCATGAGGAGTATGGATAACACCTCTTCTTGCCCCAGTTTGTTTACATTCGTGTAATAATTCGTATGTTACTGCATTTTTCATATTCTTTTCCCTTTCTTTTATTTTATTAATTTTTCTATTTCATTTTTATTTAAAAACTTCCATTTTCCAAGTGGAATATTTTTTACTGTTAATTCTCCAATTTTTGCTCTATGTAAAGCTAAAACATTTTTATCTATTGCTTTACACATTTTTCTTATTTGCCTATTCTTCCCTTCATGTATTGTTATCTGAATTCTTGAGATTTTCTTTTCTTTATCTATTTTTAAAATTTTTACTATTGCCGGTTTTGTTTTATAATTATCATCTATTATAACACCACTTTCTAGAGCTTTTACATTTTCATCTGTTACAATTCCTCTAACAGTTACATTATAAGTTTTGTTAATTTCATGGCTCGGATGAGTAACTTTATTTACAAAATCCCCGTCATTTGTAAGTATTAAAGCACCAGATGTGTACATATCTAATCTTCCAACTGGAACAATTCTTTCTTTTACTTTTACTAAATCTAAAACAGTATCTCTTCCAAATTGATCTTTAGCTGTTGTTACATATCCTATTGGTTTATTAAGCAAAATGTATACATATTTTTTATTTTCATTATTTATTATTTTATTTTCAAATTCGACAACATCTTTTTCAGGATTTATTTTTGTTCCAAGCTCTATTATTGGTTTTCCATTAACTTGTACTTTGCCTTGTAATATTAGTTCTTCGCATTTTCTTCTTGATGCAATTCCTGAATCTGCCATAAATTTTTGTAATCTAATTTCTTCCATTTTTCTATAAATTTCCACCTTTTTTTTAGTATCAAATTTCGTGTTTTTGTATATTATATATTATAAGAATATTATTTGTTTTTAATTTCTTTTTGTGTTGTTTTCAATGATGCAAAAAGTTTATATAGATTTTCCGGTGCTTTGCACCGGATTTTGAATTTTGTAAAAAAATTTTCGTTTTTTTAATTTTTGTTAAATTATATTATATATTGTTTTGAAATACCGCGTAAGCGACCAAACGAGCAAATATCTTTGCGAGTGCGATTTGGAGCAATCTTCCTTTTATAAATTTATATGTTAGTAGTGTAAATTTAAGCAATAATTTTATAAAAAAGTAAACAAGTGCCAAAATGGTCATTTGACCATTTTTTTATCCGAAGATTGCGACACCAAGGTATAAAAAACAATATATAATATAATTTTAATTAATTTAATATTTTTCTTCTTTTAATTTTTCTAAAACATCTTTAAAATACGGTGGTAAAGGAGCCTCAATTTCCATTTCTTTACCTGTTATTGGATGCATAAATTTTATTTTCCAAGCATGTAACATTTGTCCTTGCACACCAAATTTGTTTTTACCATTTGAATATACCATATCGCCAACAATTGGATAACCTATTTGTGATAAATGTACACGTATTTGGTGAGTTCTTCCTGTTTCTAAATTAATTTCTAATAAAGTATTTTCTTTAAATCTTTCTAAAACTTTAAAATGTGTTATTGCTTCTTTTCCTGTTTTTACAACTGCCATCTTTTTTCTATCTGTAGTACTTCTTCCTATTGGCATATTTATTGTTGCTTCGTTTTCTTTTATTATTCCTCTTGTTAATGCTAAATATGTTTTCTTTACTTCTCTATTTTTTATTTGCTTACAAAGTGCTAAATGTGCTTTATCGTTTTTAGCAACTATTAAAACTCCAGATGTGTCTTTATCTAATCTATGCACTATTCCTGGTCTTATTTCTCCACCAATTCCAGATAAAGTACCTTTGCAAATTTTCATTAAAGCATTTACAAGTGTACCATCTGGATTTCCATTTGCTGGATGAACTACTAATCCTTTTGGTTTATTTACTACTATTATATCGTTGTCTTCGTATAATACTTCTACTGGAATATCTTGTGCTTCTATACAAACTTCTTTTACTTCTGGAATTTCAACTTCAACCTTATCATTTTCATTTAGTTTATATGAAGTTTTTACGTTTTTTCCATTTACTTTAACATTTCCCTGCTCTATCAATTTTTGTGACATTACTCTTGTTAAATTTTTATCTAAATTTGGAAGTGTTTTGTCTATTCTGTTTCCAGCTAGTTCCTTATTTATTGTATAAACTTTCATTTTTTCTCCATTTTCTCTATTAACTATTTATTCTCTTTTCTAACCTTTAATGCAAATGTTGCAAAAAATACTGCAAGTAAAATCCAACCTAATACTATTAATATATCTGAAATGTTAAAAGCTGGTAGTTTCCACAATGTTATAAATTTTATAACATAACCTCTAAATAGTCTATCTATTAAATTTCCAATTGCTCCTGCAATTATCATTGTTAATGCTACATATGTTTTTTTATCTATTTGTTCTTGTTGCATTTTCATAAATTTTATTATAACACCCAATACTATTAAATTAGTTATTACAAATGTAAATGTTCCTTTAAATCCAACACCAAAGGTACCTGCTACTTCTTCACTAAATTTAAACTTTAGTATATTTGGTATTATATTTATATCTTTTCCTATTATAAAAAATTTAGCTATTTGATCTATTGCAATTAAAACTATAACTGCAATTGTAATTATTATCATACGTTTTTTATTTTTTTTCATTTTATTTCAACCTTTCATAAATAACAAAATGTTTATCTGAATATATTTGTTTGTAATTTTTGTCTAGTTTTAAAGAATTATTTAGTTTTGCATCTTGATACAATATTACATGTGTAATTCCATATTTTTCAAAACCATCTTCATAATCCATACCAAAATTAGAAATATCTAAGAAATCTGAGAATATATCTTCATCTTTTCCACTAAATTCTGGTGCATATAAATCTGCTCTAGAATCTATAAATACTGGTATATTTCTATATAGCATATAACTTCCATAATTGTATTCGTTAAAAAATCTTGCATTTTTTAAATCTATATTATTAAGTATAAAATCACAAGCCTGTACAGGATATGTACTCTCACTTATATATTTATCATCTTTTTTATCTTTATATAAATTATATCCTATTAAACCTACTATTGATATTACAAGAATTGCACCTATAATTGTTCCCACTGTTTTGGTTATGTTTTGTTGTAGTTTCTTTAGAGTTGTTGTTTCTAAGTATTGTGCTAAATATTTATTAAATATTAGTGTTCCAACTACAAGTAACATAGAAGACTGCCTTTTAGACATTATAGTTAAAAGCATTAATCCACCTATTAAGAATAAATCTCTTAATTTTATTTTTGTTTTTGTAAACATCCATAAAGCAATTAGCACTGCATAAACTATAAGAATTGGTTTGTTGTCCCAAAATGTAATTGGCAAATGTTCATTTATATTTTGTGTTGTATTTCCTTGCATTGTTTTTATTAAGTATGTATATGGCGTATCTCCTAAAGGTGTTAATAATCCCATTAGTGCACAAATAATTGCAACTATTATTAAATATTTTATATTTTTATTTTTTTCTATTTCAATTTTATATGCATTTTTTCTTGCCAAACTTCTTTGTTCTTTTATAGCTTTTAATTTTCTTTCAAGTTCTTGTTTTTCAATTTTTATTAACTCTTCTTTATTATTTTGTTTTGATAATTTAATTTTTATTTTTTTAATTAAATAAATTACTCTTAGCATTATATCTGAATCATAATATGCTATAAATAGGTATTCAGCAATATATGGCAAGAATAGTATAAAGAAAAATGGCCATACTGCACAATGTAAATTTGCAATTAAAAGTGATATTATTACTAAACAAATTGCATATATTTTTTTCGGTTTTACTACAAATCTTTCTAATAAATATATAGTTAATGCAAACAATATAAATGTTACAAGTTGTGCTCTTGCTGCAATAAAATCTTTTAATAAATATAAATCTAATAATGCAAATATTAAAGATGTTAATTTATTTTTTGTAAGTTTAGAATTTGTAAAATATATTGCAATTCCTAATAAAGATGAAAATACAATTGTAGATATATAAATTCCATCCCAGCTACCAATTTGGTATATTATATTCATCATAACATCGTATAACCAATGTGGATATGTATATTTTAAATCTTGATGCCATGAAAATGGGTCCATCATATCTACTGTTTTAGTATTTAAAATATGTTCTCCAATTTTTACTGTATAATATGTGTCATTTTGCAAAGTTTTCGGCGAAACTGCAAATGCCATAATTGCAATACAAATAACTGCAACAATATTAAAAATAATCTTTTGCCTTTTAGTAAGTTCCATTAATCTTTCCTTTCAAACATTTTTGCATATTATATCAAAAAAAAGATAAAATGCATAGACATTTTACCTTTTTTATAAATTTATTTCTATCCTATTTCTTCATTGTTTTCTGCTTCTTCATCTATTACTTCTAAGCTTGCTACTGATACTTCGTAAGCTACTTTCATTTCACTTGTTCCATCTTCATATTTTTTCTCATATTGTCTAGATTGAACTCTACCTACTATTTTTACTTTTGTTCCAACTTCTATATTTTTACAAAATCTTGCATTACGTCCCCATGCTATTGCTGGTATGTAATCTGATTTGTTATATGCTCTATTTACTGCAAGTAATATATCTGAAATTTCTCTTCCGAATGGTGTTTGTCTGTATATTGGTGTTTTACATACATAACCAATTAGAGTAACTTCATTTGATACATTCTCTTTTAAATCTTGTTTCGCTTCTTCCTCAGTCATTTCAACATCTTCTAAGAATTGTAAGTCTTTAACAAATACTGTTAATACTAGTCTGTTTCTTTCTCCTTCATAACTGTTGTAAGATCTAAATTGACCTTCCACCATAATTTTTTTACCTATTGTTAGTTCATCTGTTGGAACTAATCTTTCTGAGATTGTTACAGGTATTAAATCTGAATTTCCACTTAAACGTGGTACCTCAACATCAAATACATAAAACTTTTCTCCATAAATTTCGTGACTGAATCTTTTGTCGCTTGTAATTCTACCAACCAATACTAAATGGTTATTATCTGAATAATTTGTAATCAACTTTTTTTCCTCCTATACTTTATTTAATTTTATCTAATGTATTTTATTCATATTGCTTATCTTTTAGAATACATTTTTTAGTCGACATAACTATTATAACTTATTTTTTTGTGTTTGTCTACATAAAGTTGGAAATTTGTGAAATTATTGTAAACTATTATTAATAACCTGTGTACCATTTTCATTAATTTTATAGTTTTCTTTATACAAAATATCTGAAACTTTTTTTATTTCTAAACCCTTACTTTGTATGTTTTTAATTAACAATTCTAAGCTATCTGCAGTATGTTTTGTGCCATTATGCATTAAAATAATATCACCTTTTTTTAGCTTTCCATCTAACCTATTCCACATTTCATTTCCTGTAAGCCCTGTATAATCTAATGTATCTAATGACCATTGTATTGAATAATAATTTAAACTATTTGCTGCATTTATTACAGTATTATTATACTCTCCATATGGACATCTATATAAATTAACTTCTTTACCTGTAATGTTTTTTAACTTTTCACTACATTTTGCAATTTCTTCACAATTTTTATCTATATTTAATTTATTTACATGTGGATGTGTATTAGAGTGATTTCCTATTTCATGACCATTTTCACTTATTTTTTTAACTGCTTCTGGATATTTGTCTGCCCAATCTCCTACTATAAAAAATGTAATTTTAACATTGCACTTATTTAAAGTATCTAAAATTGAATCTATATCATCTGCATTCCATGCACAATTCATTGTTAATGAAACTGCATTCTCCTCTGTTTGAACATTGTATATAGGAAGATTTTCATTTGTACTGCTTGAAACTTCAAGTGTTTGTTTATTATTTACTATAATTGACATTGTAAATAATACTGCAACTGTAGAAAATGCCACAAAATATGACATTATTTTTTCCTTATTAAATATAAAAAACAAAAAAATCCCTCCTAAATTAAGCTATTTAATTTTATGCTTAACTTAGGTGGGTTATGTTTTTTAATACAATTTTGGCTTTAACTCTAAGTATATTGGTTTTTCGTCTTTTATTCTTGTTGATTTTCCGTGTCCTGGGTATACTATTGTTTCATCTGGTAATATTAGTAGTTTTTTTATTATTGAATTCATTATTGCTTCTCTATCTGAGGTTGGCAAATCTGTTCTTCCCCATGTTCCTCTGAATAATGTATCTCCTGAGAATAGACATTTTTCTTTTTCACAAAATAATGAGCTTCCTCCTTTGGTGTGACCTGGTGTGTGTATTACTTTTAATTCTAAGTTTCCTAAATGTATTAAATCTCCATCGTCTACTCTTGAGTCTGCATCTAATTCTATATGTCCCATTCCTATATATCCTGTTAAATTTACTTTGTAATCATTTAATCCTTCTGCATCATCTCTGTGTATTAATACTTTACAATTATATTTTTCTTTTAATTCTTGCACTGCTCCGATATGGTCTCCGTGGCAGTGTGTTAAATATATATATTTCAGTTTTGCTTCTAATATATCTAACATTTCTATTATTTTTTCTGCTTCTCCAGCAGGATCTATAACCATTGTCTCTTTTGATTCTTCATCATGCACAATATAACAATTTGTGGCTTCATCTAAATTTGTTTTTATTTTTAATTCTTTTAAAATCATTTGTTAACCCTCTTTTACTTTTTATTTACGTCTTTTTACTTCGTAAACATTATCAACTTTTTGTAATGAATTCATTACTTTTTTTAGCTCATCTTTGTTTTCTACCTCTATTGTTATTTCTGTTATAGCTGTTTTATCTTTGTTTGCTCTTGAATTTACTGCTATTAGCTTACTTTGTGTGTTTCCTATAACTCTTATTATATCTGCTAATAAGCCGCTTCTATCATTAGCATAAATTTCGATATCTACTTGATAAGAATCACTGCTTTCATCTGCCCAAGCTACATCTATTATTCTTGATTCTTCATTTACTAAATCATCTATATTTGTGCAATCTTTCCTATGGATTGAAACTCCTCTTCCTTTAGTTATATACCCTATAATTTCATCTCCAGGAACAGGGTTACAGCATTTAGAAAGTTTTACTAAACAGTTATCTATTCCTTTTACTATTACTCCATTACTTGCTGTTTTCTTTATTCTTCTTTTAGATTTTGCAAGTTCTTCTATTTTTTCTTCTAAGTTTTCTTCTTTGTGTTCTTTTCTATATTCTTGAAGCATTCTTGCAATTACTTTTCCTGCTGATATTGCTCCAAATCCAACTGTTGCATACATATCATCTATATTTTTAAATTTATATCTTTCTAGTGCTGCATTTACGTATTTAAAGATTTCTTCATAACTCATTCCAATACGTTTTATTTCTTTTTCAACTAAGTCTTTTCCCTTTTCTATGTTTTCATCTCTTTGTTCTCTTTTATACCAACCTTGTATTTTGCTTTTTGCTTTTGTTGTTTTTATAAATTTAAGCCAATCTCTACTTGGACCTTTTTGTGCGTCGTTTGTTAGTATTTCAACAATATCTCCGTTTTTTAATTTTGTAACTATTGGCATCATTTTACTGTTTATTTTACATCCACACATATGGTGTCCAATTTCTTCATGTATTGCATATGCAAAGTCTATTGGTGTTGCATCTCTTGGTAATACTTTTATTTTTCCCTTTGGAGTAAATACATATACTTCATCTTCAAAAAGTTCTGTTTTTAAAGTTTTTAAGAATTCATCTGGATCTCTTAATTCTTTTTGCCATTCCAAGGTTTCTCTAAGCCAAGATAGCTTGTCTTGTTCTGCACTAACTTTTACATTTTGTTTTCCTTTTTTGCTATAGCTTGCCTCTTTATATGCCCAGTGAGCAGCTATACCAAATTCTGCAACTCTATGCATTTCATAGGTTCTTATTTGTACTTCAAAAGGTGTTCCTTTTTCTCCTAAAAGGGTTGTATGTATAGATTGATACATATTAGGTTTTGGTACTGAAATATAGTCTTTAAATCTTCCAGGCATAGGGTTGTACATTTCGTGAACAACACCTAAAGCTGCATAACAATCTTTTACATTTTTAACTAATATACGTAATGCAAATAAATCGTATATTTGGTCTAGTGTTTTATTGTCTCTTTTCATTTTTCTATAAATAGAATATAAGTGTTTTGCTCTTCCTGTAACTTCAGCATCTATTTTTCTTCTTTTTAGCTCTAATTGTATATCTGCAATAATTTTATTTATAAATTTTAATCGTTCATCTCTTTTTTTGTTTAATCCATCTACTATTTCTTTGTAGTCCTCTGGATTTAAGTATTTAAAAGATAAATCTTCTAGTTCCCATTTCAAATTATAAACACCTAAACGATTTGCAAGTGGTGCATATAATTCTTGTGTTTCTTTTGCATTTGCAATTTGTCTTTCTCTAGATAAATATTTTAGTGTTCTCATATTATGAAGTCTGTCTGCTAATTTTATTAATATAACTCTTATATCTTTTCCCATTGCTAAGAACATTTTTCTATAATCTTCTACTTGTTGTTCTTCTATAGATGTAAATTGTAATTTATTAAGTTTTGTTACTCCTGCAACCATATTTGCAACATCTTCGCCAAATTCTCTTCTTAAATCTTCATCTGTTACATCTGTATCTTCTACTGTATCGTGTAAAAGTGCTGCACATATTGTTTCATCATCTAATCCTATATCTGCTAAAATATAAGCGACATTCATTGGGTGAATTATATATGGCTCTCCAGATTTTCTACATTGATTTTTATGTTTTCCATCTGCCAAATTGTAAGCTTTCATAATAAGTTTTGTATCTACTTTTCTTGAATGTTCTTTTCTTTTAGCTATTATATCTTGTATTGTTATTTCTTTTTCTTTCATAATATCACGCCTTTCATTTTAAAAAGATTTCATGATGTCTTTGATGTTTAATTGGATACTTTCTATACCGTTAAATGAGTTTATTTCTATTGTTCCTACTAAATCTATTTTATCTCCAATTCTGTATTCATCTACTAAATACCCTAAGTTAAAACCTATTGCATTTATTCTATAATTTATATCTCTTAAGGTTAATTTTAAATGTTTTCCTTCTGTTAAGGCTCTTATTGAATCTATTTTTAAATTTTTATACACAAATAATGGTTCTTTATTTGAATCTCCAAATGGCTCTAATAATTTTAGTTCTTCTATTGTTTTTCGATTTAAATCTTTTAATGTAATTATTCCGTCTACATTTATTATTGGAACTATTTCTGATGTTTTTTCTTCTATTGCAATTTCTTCAAATTTATTTTTGAATTCCTCAAATTTATCTGATTTTAGTGTTAAACCAACAGCCATTTCATGACCACCAAATTTTTCTAAACTATCTTTGCATCTTGTTAATGCATCATGCAAATCAAAACCTGGAATACTTCTACCAGAACCTTTCCCATTTTCTCCTTCTATGCAGATTAATATACTTGGTTTAAAAAACATTTCTGTAATTTTCGAAGATACAATTCCAATTACACCATGATGCCAATTTTCTCCTGCAAGTACTATTGTATTGCTTTTGTTTCCTTCATTTTGTATTTTTTCTAAAGCTTCATTAAATATTTTTCTTTCTATTTCTTGTCTTGTTGAATTATAATTATTTAATTTTTCTGTAATTGTTTTTGCTTCTTCAATATTATTTGTTAAAAATAACTCTAAAGCTTCTTCCTGGTGTCCCATTCTACCACAGGCATTTATTCGTGGTGCTATTCCAAATGAAACTGCACTTGAATTTATTTCTTTAAATCCTATCGATTTTATGAGTTCTTTTAATCCTACATTTCTTGTTTGGTTAAGCAATTTTAATCCTAATTTTGCTATTACTCTATTTTCGTTTACAAGTGGTACTATATCTGAAATTGTTCCAACACATACAAAATCTAAGTATTTTAGGTATTCTTTTTCTTCTAATTTTAATGTTATTGATATAGCTTGTATTAATTTAAATACAACTCCTACCCCTGCTAGGCCTCTAAAAGGATATGTATTATCTTTTCTCTTTGCATCTACTACAGCTACTGCCGCTGGTAAAACATCTCCTGTTTCGTGATGGTCTGTTATTATTGTTTCTATTCCTAAAGAATTTGCATATGCAATTTCTTCAACACCTGAAATACCACAATCTACTGTTATTATTAAATTTACACCTTTTTGTTTTATTTCATCTAAAGCTTTATTATTTAAACCATAACCTTCAAATAATCTATTTGGAATATATGTTTCAACATTTAATCCACGTTCTTCTAAATATTTTTTTAATACAGTTGTACTTGTAATTCCATCTACATCATAATCTCCATAAATAAGAACTTTCTCTTTATTTTCTATTGCTTGTATTATTCTGTTTACTGCTTTTTCCATATCATTAAATAAAAATGGATCGTGAAAATCTTCTCTTGTTGGTTCTAAGAAAATTCTAATATCTTCATCTGTACCAACATTTCTATTAGCAATTATATTTGCAACCAATTTACCAACATTAAATTTTTCTTGTATATCTTTTATTTTATTATCATCTTCATCATAAAACTTCCATTGTTTTGTCATTTACATTCTCCCATAAAATACATTTTGGTCTATTTTATAACATTTAGTGATTTTTTTAAAGGTTTTTATTGTAATTTCTAAAAAAAATTAGGCGGTCAATGACCGCCGCTACATTACTAAATTTTTAATATTTTTATCTAAACATATAAATTCCTATTACTAATACCCCTACTACAACTCTATATATTGCAAATAGCTTAAAACTGCCCTTTTTTAAGTAGTCTAATAAGAATTTTATAATAAATAGTCCAACTACAAAACTTGTTAATATTCCAATTGCAAATGATAGGTTTATTGTAAATGCTCCACTTACTAATTTATATAGTGCTGCTCCAAAGGTTATTGGTGCTGCTAACATAAATGAGTATTTGGCTGTTGATTCTCTATCAACTCCCATTAATCTTCCTGTTGTCATTGTAATTCCTGAACGTGATACTCCTGGTATGAATGCTAACGCTTGTGAAAGTCCTATTAAAAATGTTTGTTTGAAACTCATATGTTCATAATCTGTTTTGGATTTACATTTTTCATCTACTAAGTATAAAATTATTCCCATTACTATTAATACTATTGCCATTAATAGATATGCTGTTTTTAAATAGTCTTCTAAAAATTTATCTGCTAATAATCCTAATATTCCTCCAGGTATTGTTGCTGCTACTAAATACCAAAACATTCTTCCTTCTGTTGTTTTTTCTTTTTTTACTACTTGATTGAATCCTCCTTTTATTAAACTTATCCAATCTTTAAAGAAAAATATTAATATTGCTAATAGTGTTCCTACATGTAATGCTACATCAAAATTCCCTTCAAATTCTTTCATAAAACTTAAATTTTGTGTCCATCCCATTATCCATGGTATTAAATTTAAATGTGCTGAACTTGATATTGGTAAAAATTCTGTTAGTGCTTGAACTATTCCTAAAATTATTGCTTGCCAAATTGTTATTGCTCCCATTTTTCTCCCTCCATTATGTTATAAATAGATTGTTTAATATATTTTGCAGATGTTTTTGGTGCTACTCTACCAGGAAGCGCTAATTCCAACTTTGCATTTATTCCTAGCTTTTTGCATTCTTCAAAATCTGTTCCTCCTGGCTTAGATGCTAAGTCTATTATTAAACAGTCTTTTCTAACATTTTTTAGTATATTTTTATTTAATATTAAATACGGTATTGTATTAAAAATAATTTCATATTTATTTATGTTTTCTTCTAAATTATTTAATTCTAATGATTTATAACCATAACTTTCTATCCATGCAATATCTGACTTTTTTCTTGCTTCACAAGTTACATTTGCGCCTAAGCTTAATAAATCTTTTGAAAGTAATTTTCCTATTCGACCGAAGCCTAAAACTAATACCTTCGAATTATGTATTGTTTGATTTGTTTCTTGCATTGCTATTTGTATTGCGCCTTCTGCTGTAGATACTGCATTCATTATTGTTAAACTTTCATCTTTCATTAAATCATAAATTTTTGTGTTAATAAATTTATTTTGTATTTCTTCTTTAATGCTTCCTGCAATTAAAATTTTGTTTTTTGTATATTCTTTGAGTTCATCTATTGTTATATTTTTTTCAGCATATGGTGCAAATACATTTTCACCATCTTTTGAAAATGGTATAGAAGATATTATTATTTTTGAATTTTCTATACATTCTTTTATAGAATTGCATTTATCTTCTTTGCATATCATTTCAGAATTTTCCATTCCAAATGTTTTTATATTAAATTTTTCTTGTTTTAACATTTGTACCAAATACTCTATTCTTTTGTCTCCACCAATAACTGAAATTGTTGTTTTCAAATACAAATCCTCCTTTAAATTTCTCTTTCTTTTTCTTTAATGTTTATTCTTGTATTTTGAAAACTATTCATTTTTTTAAGTTCATTTTTACTTAATGTTCCAACTATTTCGTAAGTTTGCTCTAAATGTTCTTGTGCTTTTATTTCTTTTTCTTCCATTTTATTTTCTGGCTCAGCTATATTATGTGGTACATGAATATATTTTTGAATTGGTATAAAAATATTATCATTTAATGCTTTTTTAGCCAAATTTCCATTTAATTCTATTGCGTGATTTAAATAATTTATTGCATTTTCTTTTTCTCCATTTATACAAGCAATTCTTGCTAAATTAAAATATCCTTTTGCTTCTACAAACTCGCCATCTACTGATTTTTCGAAATATGTTTTTGCTTCTTCTATATCTCCAAACATTAAAGATAACATTCCCAAGTTATACATTGCTAAATATAGTTCTGCATTTATTTCAGCTGCCATTTTGTAATATTCTTGTGCTTTTTGAAAATCATTTAATCTTGTGTATGCAATTCCTAAATTGTAATAAATTTCATAATTATTTGGATCAAACTGTATTGCATTTTGATATACGTTTATTGCTTCTTTGAACATTTCTTTTTCACAAAGTAATGATCCTAATAGCTCTGATGCTTTGTAATAATCAGGCTTTTTATTTACCAATGTATTTAACATTTGAATTGATTCTTCTTTTTTGTCTAACTCATTTAAAAGAAATGCAATTTCATAATATGAATCATAATCTTTCTTGTTAATATCTATGGCCTTAACATATTCATCTATTGCTTTTCTTCTTCCGCCTTCTTTTACATATATTTCTGCAAGCATTTTATGTCCAATGTAACATTCAGGATATTTTGTTACTAATTTTAATAACATCTTTTTTGACTTACTTTGATTAAACAATTTATATATTTTTGCTAAACACACATATATATACTCTAATAAATATTTATTGTTTTTTTCTAACATAATAATTACTAGTGGCAATACAATTGCAATAAAATATGTTATACATTTTAGCCATATAGCAAATGTTGTACCTTTTAAAATTTCTATAAATTCAACAAAAATTCCTATAAATTCTAGTACTAAAAACGATACATAGCTTGTATCATTTCTGGCTATCATTTTAAAGAATATTATTATAAATAAAGAAACTGCTAATAAATTAAAACCAACTTTTTCTATTAGCATACATTACACGTCCCCTCTATAAGTTTAATTTCCAAATTTTTCTTCATAATTTTTCATACATTTTTCTATTATTTCTTCTGTTTCTTTTCTTCCAACTATTTTATCTACAGATGTTTGCTTTCCTTCTAATTGTTTATATACTTCAAAGAAATGCATTATTTCTGAAGAAATATGATTTGGGACTTCACTTATATCTTGATATTCATTCAAGAATGGATCTTGCTTACATACAGCAATTACTTTTTTATCTTTTGAATTTTGGTCTGTCATAATTAATGTTCCTATTGGATAACATTCAACTAATGTCATTGGATCTATATTTTCTTGGCATAAAACTAATACATCTAATGGGTCATTATCTTCTGCATATGTTCTAGGTATAAATCCATAATTTGCAGGATAATGTGTTGATGTATATAAAACTCTATCTAACTTAAGCATTCCCGTTGTTTTATCTAATTCATATTTGTTTTTTCCACCTTTTGTTATTTCAACAACAGCAACAAAATCGTTTTTATTTATTCTTTCTTTTTCAATATCGTGCCATATATTCAATTTACTCAACTCCTTTTTTACTTGTCTATTTTATGATATTTTACCCAAAAAGTCTATACATTTTAGCATATTTTATAAATATTTTGTAAAAAATAAAATATAAAAAAGTAGATTTAATATAAATTATTCAATCTTTTCTACTATCAAAGCAAAGATTATTTTATTTATAAATAAAGAGGTTTTTAATGAATCAAATTTTAATAACTAAAAATAATACACCTACATCTAACAAAAAAAATATTTATTTTTATAAGTTAATTTTTATATTTTGCATTCTTTTTATATTTTTTGTTGTTTTTATTTCCTTTAAGAAATTTTTATCTTCTCAAAATGATAAAACAGCTTATTCATCTTTTACAGATGCAGTAAAAATTCAATATTTATATACCAACAATATTTCTGAAAATAGCACCTATCCTATAATTGGTAGAATAGAAATTCCTTCTATAAATGTAAATTATCCTATTTTTTCAACTACAACAGATGATTTATTAAGACTTGGTATTTGTAAAGTTTACGGTCCTACAATTAATAGCTTAGGCAATTTATGTTTAGCTGGTCATAATTATGAAAATCATCAATTTTTCAGTGATTTACATTTTTTAAAAATAAATGATAATATAAATATTTTTGATTCAAATAATAATCTTGTAAGCTACTCTGTATATAAATTTTTTGAGGTTGAAAATAATGATACTTCAATTCTAGAACAAAATAATTTAAAAAGAGAATTAACTTTAATAACTTGTAATAATAAAAATAAGAAAAGATTAATTATAAAAGCAAAAGAGATAGAATAAGTTCTATCTCTTGAAATATATTATTTTTTCTAAATATCTTTATAATAATTTGCTTTTTTATAAGCTACTATTCCTATAACAGCTAAGGCTCCTATTACTACGAATAATACTGAATAATCTGTTAAACCTGTTTTTGGTAAATTTGTGTTTGTATTAGCATTTGCATTTGTGTTATTGTATGTTGTTGTATTATTTCTAGCTGTATTATTATTTGCAGAATTTGAATTTGAATTTGCATTTGTATTAGCATTTGCATTTGTATTTCCAGTTGAATTTGATGTTACAACATCTGATGGATTTATAGCTTGTATTTCATCAGCATTTGCAATAACTGTTAATCCTAAAATAACTGCAAAAACAACTGCTAAAGTTAAAATAATTTTATTTACTTTCAATTTTTTCATAATTAATTCTCCTTTTTTCTCTCGTATTTATTATTTTTTATTTCTTCTTATTTTATACTACTATTCCATAAAAAAATCAATAGTTTTTTTATATTTTTTTAATTTGTAATATTTTTGTAATATTTAAACATTAAATCTAAATAATACAATATCTCCATCTTGCATTATATAATCTTTTCCCTCTGAACGAAGTAATCCTTTTTCTTTTACAGCATTCATTGAACCTTCTCTTATTAAATCATCATATTTTACAACTTCAGCTCTAATAAAGCCTCTTTGAATATCAGAGTGAATTTTTCCCGCTGCTTCTGGAGCTTTTGTTCCTTTTTTTATTGTCCATGCTCTAACTTCTGGCTCTCCTGCAGTTAAAAACGACATAAGTCCTAATAAATCATAACTTGCCTTTATTACTTTATCTAGCCCAGATTCTTCTAATCCAAGTGCTTCAAGCATTTCTTTTTTATCTTCTCCATCTAAGCTAGATAACTCTTCCTCTATTTTTACGCATAAAGGAATTACATTTGCATTTTCTTTTGAAGCATACTCTTTTACTTTATTAACTAGTTCATCATTATCATTTCCTAATTGATCTTCTGATACATTTGCAATATATAAAATAGGTTTTAAAGTTAATAAAAAGCTATCTTTTATTAACTCTAATTCTTCTTCATTTAAATCAAGAGTTCTAGCTGATTTTCCGGCTTCTAATGTTTCTTTTATTTTATTTAATAAATCAATTTCTACTTTAACTTTTTTATCAGCTTTAAATGCTTTTTGCGCTCTTTCTATTCTTTTATTTATTGTTTCTAGATCTGCCAAAATAAGTTCTAAATTGATTGTTTCAATATCTCTTATAGGATCTACACTGCCATCAACATGAACTATATTTTCATTTTCAAAACATCTTACAACTTCTACAATACTATCAACTTCACGAATATGTGATAAAAACTTATTTCCTAGTCCTTCTCCTTTACTTGCTCCTTTAACAAGTCCTGCAATGTCTACAAATTCTATAACAGCATGTGTAGTTTTTTCTGGTTTATACATTTCAGTTAATTTGTCTAATCTTTCATCTGGCACTGGAACTACACCAACATTTGGTTCTATTGTACAAAATGGATAATTTGCACATTCAGCTCCAGCATTTGTAATACTATTGAACATAGTGCTTTTACCTACGTTTGGTAAACCTACAATTCCAATTTTCATTTATTACACCTCTTTAATTAAATTTTTTTAAGGGTTCGGTTAACCGAACCCTTAAAGTATTTCCTATTGAATACCATATTTATTTTTGAATTTTTCAGCTCTACCACCTGTTTTATTTTGTTTTAAGTTACCTGTCCAAAAAGCATGGCATTTAGAGCAAACGTCAACTTTCATATCACCTTTTGTTGAATTTGTTTTCATAACATTTCCACAAGCACATGTAATTGTTGCTTCTTTGTATTCTGGATGTATTCCTGCTTTCATTTATGTATTCACCTCTTCCTTTTCCAATCATAAAATTTGCTGTTTATAAGCATAACATATTTCTTATTATTTTTCAAGCATTATAATAAATTTTATTTATTTTCTTCTTGTTGTATATACTCAGCAGATGCTTCTAATTGAGTTTTTAAAGATACTTTGTGAACAATTTTATATGTAATATTGAATAAACAAGCAACTATTAAAATAAATAAACCTATTTTTTTCCAATATTTTGAAATCATTTTTCACACCTCTTTTACATAACACTCCTAACTATTATACTATATTTTTTTAATTTGTCAATACTGATAAATTCTGTATTTAGAATATATTGTATTTCTTATAACGAAAAAAATTTTTATAATATTTTTTACATTTTTGACAAATAATAAATTTATAATATTTACTTTATTTCGGAGGCTTAGTATGAAAAATTCAAAATATATTTTTATTGGAATTATAGTTATTTTTATTATTGGAGGAATTGTATTTTTTATTTTTAAAAATAACTCTAATAATAATATTTCCAATAAAGAAAATAATACCACTGAATATGCTAGAATTTCTGTAGAAGATAATACTGTTAACAATACAGAAACTGAAAATACAAATCAAAATACTCAAAACAATACTGTAGAAAATGAACCAACTAATAATACTGTAGAAACTCCAATAACTGAACCACCTTCAACACCCACTCCTCCTGTTGAAGAAGATTTATCTAGCTTTTCTACAAGAATTTACAGCAAAGACTCTAACAGACAAAACAATTTAAAAATCACATCTGCAACATTAAATGGTAAAACTGTAGAAGCCGGAAAAACATTTTCCTTTACACAAACTATAGGAAAATCTACTCCTCAAAAAGGCTATAAAGAAGCAGATATTTACGATAAAGATGGTAATAAAATAAAAGGTTATGGTGGAGGTAACTGCCAAATAAGTTCAACTTTATATAATGCTGTATTAGCACTTCCATCCTTAAACATAACAGAAAGACATCCTCATAGTAAAAAAGTTCCTTATGTAAAAGAAGGAAAAGATGCAGCAGTAGCATATGGAAGTGTAGATTTTAAATTTGTAAATAACTACGATTTTCCAATAAAAATATATTGCACAGTAGATTCAAAAAACGTAACAGTCCGAATCGTAAAAATATAATAAATAAAATTTGTTCATATATTTATTTTCCATTGAATATATTTTACAAATATGGAGGTACATATATGAATAAAAAAATAATTTCCCTATTGCTATGTTTTTGTTTAATTTCATTTTATCCAATTTCTATTTTTGCTTATAGCAATTATATTTGGTCGTCTTCCTTAGATTCTGTATATACTAATTCTACAGAAGAAAACTCTGTTGGAAATTCCCTAAATTTAGAATCTGGAGCAGCTGTTTTAATTGAGCAAAATTCTGGAAAAGTATTATATGAGAAAAATATGCATGAGCAATTAAGGCCTGCCAGTGTAACAAAGGTTATGACAATTCTTCTTATTATGGAGGCTATAGATTCAGGCAAAATTAATTATAATACTCAAATTCCTTGCAGTGAAAATGCTTCTAGTATGGGTGGTTCTCAAATTTGGCTAGATACAACAGAAACTCTTTCTGTTAATGATATGCTTAAAGCCATTTGTGTAGTTTCTGCAAATGACTGCACAGTTGCTATGGCTGAATATTTAGAAGGTTCTCAAGAAGCTTTTGTTCAAAAAATGAATGAAAAAGCCCAAGAACTTGGTATGAATGATACTTGTTTTAAAAACTGTCATGGTATAGACGAAGATGGACATATAACTTCTGCTTACGATATTGCTTTAATGAGTAGAGAACTTTTAAGTAAACATCCAGATATCACAAAATATACCACTATTTATATGGATTCTCTAAGAGATGGAAAATCTGAACTTGTAAATACAAACAAGTTAATTAGAACATATAATGGAATTACAGGATTAAAAACAGGTTCTACCTCTCTTGCACTTTATAACTTATCTGCTTCAGCTACACGTGACGATCTATCTTTAATAGCTGTTATAATGAAAGCTCCAACTACAAAATTAAGATTTGCTGAAGCTCAAAAATTATTAGATTATGGTTTTTCAAATTATTCATATATAAAACTTGGTGATAACGGAGATACTGTAAAATCTGTTCCAATAAGTAAAGGAATTAAAACAAATATAAATGCAACAGTTGAAAATACTTCTGGTGTATTAATTCCAAAAGGTAAAGAAAAGCAAATAGAACAAAACGTTTTTGTTCAAGATAATTTATCTGCACCAGTTTACCAAGGTCAAAAAGTAGGTGAAATAACGTATACATTAAATGGAGAAACTTTGGATATTATAGATTTAGTTGCAAGTTCAGACGTTGAATCTATAGGAATGCGGTAGTATGTCTTGTAAAATTTTAAAAAATTGGTTTAATTTATTAAGATAACAAGAGACGACAAATGTCGTCTCTACTTTATTTTGTAATCCATTTTATTAAATTCAAATCACTACTTTCTAATAGCATTTCATGTTTTGGCATTACTCTGAATGTATAACCATAATCGCCACCTGTTGTTAATTCTATTTTTGCCTCAAATGTATATACTTTTTCTGCTACATTTTTTGCTTTTAGTTTCATTGGTATTATTTCTATATTGTCTACCATTCCATTTTCAGCAATTTTTCCATAGTATACTTGTGCTTCTATATTTTCAACCTTTATATTTGGAAGTTTTACTTCACACTCTACGTTTATTTTATTTCCTGCATCCATTGATATATCAGATAAATTATTTAATTGTTTTATTTCTATATCATTCCAAGAATTATTTAATTCAGATTTCCACTGGCTATATTCTGCCACACTTTCTAAATTTGAATAATATGTATTATATAAGTTACATAAAGGTATATACATTTTATTTGTATAATCTATTACCATTCTTTGTGTACTATATTTTCCTCCTGTTGTAATAATAGAATTTTTCATTATTTCTACCCAATTATTTGGTATATTTTCTTCTCTATTTTCATAATACAATGGAATTATTTTATTTTCTAATGTGTTATATAAACTTTCACTATCTGCTAAGTCTTGTTCTTCATAAGATGTAAATTCTGCATTTGTTCCAATTGTCCATCCATTAGTTTGGTCATAGCCTTCAGCCCACCATCCATCTAAAACACTAAAGTTTATAACACCATTTACAGAAGCTTTTTGTCCACTTGTTCCAGAAGCTTCCATTGGTCTACGTGGGTTATTAAGCCATACATCACAACCACTTATTAAATAACGAGACATTCCAATATTGTAATTTTCTAATACAAATATTTTTCCCTTAAATTGTGGTTTCATTGAAAGATCATTTATATATTTTATTAAATCTTGTCCTACTTTATCTAAAGGATGTGCTTTTCCTGCAAATATAAGTTGTATTGGTCTTTCGCTATCATTTAATATTTGAGTTATTCTTTCCAAATCTTTAAAAATTAAAGTTGCTCTTTTATAAGTTGCAAATCTTCTAGCAAATCCTATTGTTAAAGCATTCGGATTTATTTTTGAAGTTATCTCTTTTATTTCTTCATATGGAATTCCAACTCTTTTTAATCTTTCTGTTGTGTTCTCTTTTACCATTTTCAACATTTTCATTTTTCTAGCTTGATGTTCATTCCATAATTTTTCGTTTGGAATATCTTTTATTTGTTTCCATACATCATCTTTTTGCATATTATCTTGCCAATATGGTATTAAATACTCGTTATATAATTCTTTTAAATTTTGTGCAAGCCATGAGCATGTGTGTATACCGTTTGTTACATATCCTATTGGAGATTCGTTTGCAGCAATATTAGGCCACACTTCTCCAAATAATTCTCTAGAAACTGCACCATGTAGTTTACTTACTCCGTTTTTCTTTCCGGCATTTTTCAAGGCTAAAATTCCCATATTGAATCCATTATCTAATTTTTCTGTTGGTTTCATTCCTAGTTTTAAAAATTCTTCTCTGCTTAGCCCTATTTTAGGCCAAAACTCTTTAAAATATTTTTCTACTAAATCTAATGGGAATATATCGTTTCCTGCTGGAACTGGTGTATGTGTTGTAAATACTGTTTTAGATGTTGTAATATCCTTTGCCATTTCAAAAGATATTTTCTTTTCTTCCATTAAGTCTTTTATTAATTCTAAGGTTAAGAAAGAAGAATGTCCTTCATTCATATGATAAACTGTTGGGTTTAAACCTAAAGTTTTTAAAAGTTTAACACCACCAATTCCCAAAACAATTTCTTGTTTTATTCTCATATCTTGGTCTCCACCATATAATTGAAGTGTAACTTTTTTATCTTCTTCAGAATTTTCATCTATGTCTGAATCCATTAAATATAATTTAATTCTTCCAACATTTATCTTCCAAACTTTTAAATATAGTTTTCTTTCTGGATAATCTACAGTAATTTTTAAATCTTTTCCTTCAGAATCTTTAACAGCTTCTATTGGTAAATTATTTAAATCTGCTTTAACATAGTTATTTTCTTGTTCTCCATATTTGCTTAGTTTTTGAATAAAATACCCCTCTTTGTATAACATTCCAACTGCAACAAAAGGAAGCCCTAAATCACTTGCAGATTTAAGATGGTCACCAGATAAAATTCCAAGTCCACCTGAATATATTGGAATAGTTTCATCTAAACCATATTCAGCTGAAAAATATGCTATTAAATCATTTTCATTTTTAGGATAATTTTTTGAAAACCAAGTATTTTTGCTATTCATATAATTTTCAAAATTGTTTGCCACTATATTATAGTGTTTCAAAAATTCTTGGTTTTGTGAAACTTTTTCAAGTCTTTCTTGAGATACTAACTTTAAGAATTTTACAGGATTTTTTCCAACATTTTCCCATAAATCTCTATCTATTTGTTTTAAAAGTTTTAAATAATCTGTATTCCAAGACCACCATAAATTGTTGGCAATCTCAGATAATTTACTTATTTCTTTTGGTAATTGTGGATTAACAGTAATTCTGTTAAAAACATACATATTCAAATTTCCTCCTTTGTAAGTTTAAAGCAAGAATATCTCTTGCTTTTCTTTTGTAACTCCATTTTTATTCTTGTTATATTATCTATTAAAAATATGTTTTTGTCAATTGTTATTTCAATTTTATTAATTCAAAGTTTGTGTAGTCACATGATACCATTTTAAGATTTATCCCTTGTATTTTTCCTTCTATAACGTCTTTATGTGTATTTCCGTGTAAGTGTCCATATAGGCAAGTTTGCACATTATATTCTTTCATTACATTTATAAATTCTGATATAGTTTCTCCTTTTATTGGTGGATAGTGCATGCATACTATTATCTTTTTTTCCTGTAAATCAAAGTTGTTTTTTGCATATTCTAAGGATAATTTTAATCTTTGTATTTCTCTATTTAGTATTTTTTTGTTTTCCTCATCATTATCTGTTATTGTCCATCCTCTTGTTCCACATATTATATAATCTTCATATTCATATGCATTGTTGTATATAAAATCTATTGTTTTAAAATTATTTTCTTTCAAATAATTTCTCATACTTGTTACAGTTGACCACCAATAGTCATGGTTTCCTTTTAACAATAATTTTTTCCCTGGTAATGTTTCTAAATAGTTAAATGCTTTATATGTATCTTGCAAGTACATTGACCAACAAAAATCTCCTGGAAGCAATACGACATCATTTTCTTTTACTGTTTTTTTCCAATTTTCTCTTATTTTTTCTTGATGATTTTCCCAATTGGTTCCAAAAATATCCATTGGTTTATCTTCATCAAATGATAAGTGTAAATCTGATATTGCATATAATGACATTCTATCGCTCCTTTCTTTTTATTCATAAATATTTTTAATTATCACTTTATTATTTTCAATATAACCACTTATAGAAATTCTAAAACCTTTTTCATAATTTGCATATATTTTATCAGCAATTTCATTATAAGAATAAAAATAATTTACATTTGTAATATTATCTCTATAATTTTTCCCATTTCTAACATATGTGTTGTTAATATTACTTTAAATTTTTCTTCACTTATCCATTTATTTTTTTTCATTATTCTTAGTAATGCCCTTTGAACATTTAAGTCTGCATCTATTTTATTTAAATAATATAGTCTATTTTTACTTTCAACTTTTTCTATATATATTATATTTCTAAAAGTATCATACATTACATTTTTAAATTCATTTCCTATACTAAATTTTTTCTGTTCTTTGAAGCTTCATAATCACTTCTATCATATATTGCATATAATTTTCATATAACGGTATAAGTTTTAATACATTCTTTTCATTTTCTTTAATTTTTGTTGTTAAATCCATTTTTTTCACCAATATTTAATTAGCCTGGATAATCTCCAGGCCTTTTGACTATTTTTGTGCATTTTTTCTTTTTATTTATCTTTTAAGTTTTTTATTTTTAAATTGCATACGTCTAACAGTGATCAGTCCTACTGAATGTAAAGCACTGAGCGGAACCCAAGAGTGCAGTACGTATCGCCCGCACTATTGTAGTTACGGTAAGACGCTGGAGAATCGGCTGTACTATAGCTAGCATAGCCACCACGGTACACACGGTAGGTAGAGTAGATTTCGGCTGTCCATTCCCACATATTTCCACCTAAGTCTGCTATATTTTTCTTTATTCCATTTGTATTTAATCCTGATGCATGATAATAATATGGGTATGATGGATTTGTACTATTTCCTGTTCTGGTAAATGCTCCTTCGCTCCAACTTGCATCTGCTCCTGAATTTGTATATTTGAAATATTTTCCGTTTCCACTATATGTTAAATTTCTATATGTTCCCCAGTCTTGCGAATTATCTACTTTTATATTTGATGTTTGATACCATTTCATTATTGTATCCCACTGTGTTCCCGTTACTAGACCACTTTTGGTTGTTCCATATGTTGCTGTATTGTTTATCATTGCCTTAGCTACTGTATTTGCATTATTATAATCTATCCAGTTCCATATTTTAGTTCCTTCTTTACTTACTGCTGTTGTATTTGCATTATTGTTTGTGCTTGCACTTTGACTTGTTGTTGCTGTTGTTAGCCCTGCCTCATATCTTGCTACATAAAATCCATGGTATGTGTTTATTTGTGTACTTTCTGTTACTGGTATTGCTGATGTATCATCACTACATTCTGAGTATGATTTTCCTATTGTACACCATTTTTCATATTTTACATCGTTTCCATCTACTGGTACCCATACAAATTGGTTTCCTATTTCATCTTTTATTACTAATCCTTCGTTCCAACCCGATACTTCTGTTTGTGTTTCATCTGTATAATTCCATGTAGCTGAACCTTCATCTACTGCTTTAAATCCTTGTGGTATTACTGGGTTTTTATAACTATATCCTGTTGTTGTTCCTGCTAGTGTTCTATTTTTACTAGCGTCTTCTTTTCCAGCGGTTGTTCCTCCTGAACCTCCATTTTCTCCTGATGATGCATTTTCTATTTCTTCTGCTATATTTATTTCTGTACTTCCTATTGTTATTTTCCCTTCTTCTACTTTGTACCCTTCTTCTGTTAATTTTGTTTCAACTGCTTCTTGTAAATCTTCATCACTTTTTGCATTTGAGTCTTTTGTTTTCTTATTTAGTTCATTTTCTAATACTTGCATTCTTATTATTTCTTTTGCATTTGATATTTGTGTTTGCTCACTTGCTTTGTTTGCTTTACCAAATATTCCACTATCTCCCATTACCATGTTTAGGGTTACTCCTGCTAGTATTAATAATACTATTATGGTTATTATTAGGGCAATTAAGGTTATTGCGGTGTTTGATGTTGGAATATTTGACATTAATTTATTTATATGTTTATTTTTTGTATTCGGAGTCACCCTAAGGACGCCGACCCCTACAACGTTTGATTTTTTTTTTACAAATATTTTTGCTTTTTCAATGTTTTTATCGCTTTTGTTCATTTTTATACATCTCTTTCTTTTGTATTTTATTGTGGGCACGGAGCACTGTGCCCCTACAATTTAATTTTACATTTACATTTTACATTAAATAATCTTTTCGTGCAATAGTTTTTATAAATTTTAATTTATATTTAAATTTGGCACTGCATTTAAATATAAATCTGATGTTTTTCCCTTTATAAAATTATAGTATCCTGCAGAGGCTATCATTGCTGCATTGTCTGTACATAATTTTAAGTCTGGCATATATACTTTTATATTTTCTTTTTCTAAACTTTTCATTGCATCTCTTATGTAGCTATTTGCTGAAACTCCTCCTGCTAATACTAATTGTTTTGCCCCTGTTTGTTCTATTGCTTTTTTTGTATTTTGCATTAACACTTCTGTAACTGCCGCTTCAAAACTTGCACATAAATTTTCTTTATTTATATTTGGTGTTTTATGATTTAAGTTTATTACTGCTGTTTTTATTCCGCTAAAACTAAAGTCTAAATTTTCAAAGTGTGTTTTTGGAAGATTATAAGTTACCTCTCCACCTTTTGCCATTTTATCTATTTTAGGTCCTCCAGGGTAGCCTAAACCTACTACTCTTGCAACTTTATCAAAAGCTTCGCCTATGGCATCATCTCTTGTTTTTCCTAATACTTCAAATTCTGTATAATCTTTTACATGTATTATTTGAGTATTTCCTCCAGACATCATTAAACATAAAAAAGGCGGTTTTAAATCTTTATGTGTTATATAATTTGCTGCTATATGACCCTCTATATGATTAACTCCTAATAAGGGTTTATTTATCGCATAACTTAATGCTTTTGCATATGATACTCCAACTAGTAACGCTCCAACAAGCCCTGGTCCATATGTACATGTTACTACATCTATATCTTTATATTCTATTTTTGCTTCTTTTAATGCTGTTTTTGCAACTGTAGAAATAGCTTCTACATGGTTTCTAGAAGCTATTTCTGGCACAACTCCACCAAATAATTCGTGTATTGGTATTTGTGTATTTATTACATTAGAAAGAACTTCCCTTCCATTTTTAACAATGGCAACGGAAGTTTCGTCGCAACTTGATTCTATTCCTAAAGTTATTATATCTTTCATTATATTACCTTCTTAATTTTATAATCCAAATATTGCTAATCCTAAATTTATTATCCATTTATATATAAAGGTTATTACAGGAGAAATTATATATCCTGCAAGACCTGTAATCCAAAGTATTACAAATACTATATAGAATATTTGCTCTCTTTCTATAAAAAAGCTTTTGGCTTTTGCTGGTAAAAATGGCATTATAACTTTTGAACCATCTAGTGGTGGTAATGGTATTAAGTTAAACACTCCTAATCCTATATTTATACTTACAATACTCATAAGTAATAATTGTATAGCTCCTCCTGTATTTCCTATTAATACGTTTGGTGCAAATTTTACTATTGCACAATATATTAATGTAAAAACTATAGCTAAAAACAAATTCATTAATGGACCAGCTATGGAAACAATTGCATCTGCTTTTTCCATAGAAATATTTCTATTAAAATTACGAGGATTAACCTCTACTGGCTTTCCCCATCCAAATCCTGCAAATAGTAATAATAAAGAACCTACAGGATCTAAATGATGTAGTGGATTTAAACTAAGTCTTCCTTGATTTCTTGGTGTATCATCTCCTAATTTATCTGCAGCAAACGCGTGTGCAAATTCATGAAATGTTATTGCAATAAGTACTGCTGGAATACTTATAATTAATCCTAACAATTTATTTGGATCTGATAAATATCCTATCACAGTTGATAATATTAAACATCCTAAAATTATATAAATTACTCTTTTATCAAAATACAAATTGTTTCCGCCTTTCATATTTTTATTTATTTTTATATGGTGGATTTATTTTCGAATGACCATAACAACCTGAAGCTAGCCATACTTCTCCTGTTCTTGGATCTATGCTTATGCAAGATACTTCATATCCACCTTTATTATTTGCCCATTCTTCAAAGTTTGGGTTATTTGCTGTTGTTAGCACTCTCCAATTTTCTCCTCCATCTACACTTCTAACTAAACCTGCAGATGTTGAGAAATAGTCTCCAGCTTCACCTACATACACTACTGAAGTAGACTTTGGATCAACTTCTATTGTTCTTATTCGTGTAAATCCTCTTTTGTCATCTCTTGGAACTTCTATTCTTTTACATTCACCTGTATTTATATTATACTTATATACTCTTTCTATTCCGCCCCAATCGTATGTTTCTCTAACAACCGCATATATATAGTTATTTACATGGTCATATGCTAAATCGTATATTTTTTCTGATAATGAATTATTACTAAATTTATTTTTGGTAATTATCTCCCAAGTATCACCATTATCGTAAGATACAACTATATTTCCTTCTTTATTTGTTCCATATAATTCTTTTTTTCCTGTATAATTATATGCATATATTCCAACACAACCATTCATTTCTTTCCATGTGTAGCCTTTATCTTTAGAATAATATTCTTGTGCAAATAATATATTGGGATCTGTTAGAGATTGTAATGATGAATAATATGTAGAAGATTCTTCATACTTTGCTTTTAGTCCTGTATCTGTCCATGTTTTTCCTCCATCGTGTGAATATGTTAAAGTTCCTCCACCCCAAGATTCATTTGCAAAGCCATAAATTGTATTTTCATCTGCAGCAAATCCTCCATAAAAATTACCTTTATTCATTACTAAGCCTGTCCATGTTTTTCCTCCATCTTTTGATATTACACCTGTATAATCTTGTGCAGATAGTAATATTAAATCTGGATTATAATAGTTAAAATTAAATTTTCCACCTTGCATCATATTGGATATTCCACTAGCTTGTACAAAATTTTTGCCACCATCACTACTTCTAAATACATTATCTCCACCTAAAGTAATTACGTTTGAATCATCACTTGGATCAATTATAAATGCTTTTTCTCTTGAAGCAAAATTTACATTGTGATAAAAAGTTGTTTCTAAGTTTGCTTTAGAAATTTGCCAAGTTTTTCCTCCATCAAAACTAACATTTATTAATGTTGTAAAATAATTGTCTACACTTCCTCTAAATTCATACACCATATGATTAGGATTTTTCTTTGATACAGTCAATAATTGTGGCCATCTTGTATCGTAATTTTCATTTGTTATTTTTGTAATTGTATCATCATCTTTTATTGTATAAATACCATCCCAATTTTGAACATAAATTACATTTCCTACAACATCTAATCCTGTTACACCTTTTGTAGAAGCTTCATTAGATATTGTTGGATTATTTTTAAATTCTGTATACTCTTTTTCAATTTTATTTGTTTGTGTATTTATTAAAAATAGTCCATATTGGTTTCCTAAGTATAATTTTCCATTAGCTGTAAACCTTGTTATTCCATCTGCTACTCTTGGATCATTTATTATTAAAGAAAACGTTTCTCCACCATCTTCTGATTTATATAGACCAACTTCGTTTTCTTTCAAACTTGTTAAAAGCCTATAATCTGAAGGTTTTGTTCTTATTTGTGTATCTCTTTTATATGGTGTAGAGAAATATAAGTCTGTTGAATAATTTTTATTAGAATCATAACTTGTTGGGTCAAACTCTAATCCATCCCATAAATATCTATATCCTCTAATACCAATTTTTAAAGTTTTTTTCCATGTTTCTGCTTTATCGTAACTTATATGAATTCCTCCAACATTCGAATATTGGCTTAGACCTAAAGTTGCAACATGATTTGTATTATGTGGATCTATTGCAAACATTCCTGCACCTGGTGATGTTAAACCTGAATTTGCTCTTGTCCATGTTTTTCCATGATCTGTAGATTTAAATAATCCTGCCACATCTATTCCATATAACATTAAACTTCCATCGCTTGAGCTTTCAAGTGAAACTGGCCATTGGCTTCCAGCACCAGTTATTCCATATTGTTTCATTTTTTCGTTTGCCATTAATATTGGTTCATATGTAACTTTGCTATCTTCTGGTGTTATTTGTTCAAAATTATATTTATTATTTGTATTATCTCCAATTTGACTATTATTTAATTTTTTTACCAAGTAATGTAAATCTACTAAGTTAATTTTATTATCTTCATATATATCCGAATTTGTTTTTTGTTCATCTGCGAAATTTTCTAAACCAATTAAATATTTTTCTAATAATTGTATATCTTCGTTATTAATTTTTCCATCGAAATTAATATCACCTTTTTGAGTATTTGAACTAGTTTGAGTCGCATTAACATATATATTGTTTGTAAGAGAAAATACAATTAATAAAACTATAAATTTCTTGTTTATTTTTTTATATCTCACAAATATACAAATTGTATATAGTAAGGCAATTGCAATAATAAAAATAGATATACTTTTCTTGTCTCCCGCCTGTGGTAATTTTTTGTTTGCAAGATTATCGTTTTGTTGTTCATCTTCACTTTCATTATTATTTGCATCGTTAATTTTATTTTTGTCTGAATCAGAATTTTTTATATTAATATCTATTCCTTTTTCACTTAAAGTTTCTATTTCTTCATTATTTGTTTCATTAACAGTTTTTAGGTTTTTAACATATATTTTTGTACTTGAATTTTTAGCATTATTTTTACATTTTAATTTCACTTTTAAAATTTCTTCATTACCTATACTGCAATTTTTTGTAATTATAAATTTATTATTACTTGAATTATATTGCAAATTTTCCCATGAATTCAAACTTGAAAAATTGTTACTGGTTATTTCTTCAAAAATATCTTTATCGTACTGAATTTCTCCGCTATATGTATACAGTTCATTTTCTGTATTTAATAATTTTATCGAAACTTCTATTTCATCTTCATTTTGTAATGAATTTTTATCTGCTACAACTTCAACTTGTTGATTGTTTGCATAAACTACATTAGTTAAACACATTATTACTAAAATATTTATTAACAAAATTATCTTTTTCATGCATTCACCACTTTATTCATTATTTCTAATTAATTTAAAGGTTTCATTGTTGGGAATAATAATACATCTCTTATTGATGCAGAATTTGTTAATAACATTATTAATCTATCTATTCCGATTCCAAGTCCACCTGTTGGAGGCATTCCATATTCAAGTGCAGTTATAAAGTCTTCATCCATCATGTTTGCTTCTTCGTCTCCTGCATCTCTTGCCTCTACTTGTTTTTTAAATCTTTCATATTGATCTATTGGGTCATTCAATTCTGAATATGCATTTCCATATTCTCTACCACCAATAAATACTTCAAATCTTTCTGTTAATCTCTTATCTGTTGGTTTTCTCTTTGTTAATGGTGATACTTCTACTGGATAATCGTATATAAATGTTGGTTGAGTTAGTGTTTCTTCTACAAATTCTTCGAAGAATGTATTTATTATATCTCCTCTTGTTTTCTTAATAGGATCTATTTCTACTTTCTTTTCTTCTGCTATTTTAACTGCTTGTTCGTCTGTTTCTATTGCATTAAAATCTATTCCTGTAACTTCTTTTATTGCATCTATCATTGTAATTCTTTTCCATGGTGATTCTAAATCTATATCTACTCCTTGATAGTTTATTTTAGCTGTTCCTAATACATTTTGAGCTACTGTTCTAAACATATCTTCAGTTATATCCATCATGTCATTATAATCTTCATATGCTGAATATAATTCAATGTTTGTAAATTCTGGGTTATGTTTTATATCCATTCCCTCATTTCTAAACATTCTTCCCATTTCATATACTTTGTCAAATCCACCTACTATTAATCTTTTTAGATATAGTTCGTTTGCAATTCTTAAATACATATCTATATCTAATGTATTGTGATGTGTTATAAATGGTCTTGCTGCTGCTCCACCTGCTATTGTATTTAATATTGGTGTATCTACTTCTAGGTATCCTTTGCTATCTAAATATGCTTTTACTTCTTTGATTATTTTACTTCTTAATATAAATGTTTCTTTTACTTCTGGATTTACTATTAAGTCAACATATCTTTGTCTATATCTTAAGTCAACATCTTTTAATCCATGGAATTTTTCTGGTAATGGTCTTAAAGATTTTGAAAGTAGTGTTACTTCTTTTGCATGAACAGAAATTTCTTCTGTTCTTGTTTTAAATACAAAGCCAGTTATTCCAATTATATCTCCTATATCATATGTTTTGAATAATTTATAGCTTTCTTCTCCTAAATCGTTTATACTTACATAACTTTGTATTTTTTCATCGCAATCTTGAATTGTGCAGAAAGATGCTTTTCCCATTATTCTTTTTGCTATAATTCTACCTGCAACAGTTACATCTTTTTGTTCAAATTTTTCATAATTTGTTTTTATTTCTCCTGCTGTGTTTGTTCTATTAAATTTTGTAATTTCAAATGGGTCTTTTCCAGCCTCTTGTAATTCCTTTAATTTATCTCTTCTTATTTGCATTAAATGATTCATATCTAATTCTTGTTCTTGATTATTATTTTCTTGCATTTTAACGTCTCCTTACTTTATAAAATTTCTATGCTATTATACCCTAAAATGGTATTATTGTAAACAAAAATATTCAAAAAACGAAAAGTTCTGGCTATTAAACCAGAACTTTTCCCCCGCTTTTTTTAATTTAAGAAAGATAATTTTCAATTAACTTTCTTATTGTTATAAATTTGTATTCGTGACCGTCGTCATCTTTAGTAAGTTTCTTCATATCAAGTATATCTGATATTCTTGTTGGTAAATCGTAGTGATGCTCCAATCTCATTGAATTGTCATCCCAGCGATAATAAAGCTTTACAACAAATGCTGCCATTGCTCTCACTTTGATGTTAACCTCTGGACATCTTTTTTCAACTCTTTCTCCATTTTCGTCTTCATAGAAAAGAAGAACATGTTTAGAGCCTTCCAATTTTATGCCTTCATACCAAGCTTTTGCTTCATTAAGAATGAATCTAGGCTCCACATAAACCTTTTTTTCAACAAGATTATATAATCCTGTTATGTTTACTTTTACCATAAAGTTACCTCCTTGTTGCAATTGTGCGGGGTTTCTAAAATGTTGCCTTGTTATTATATAACTTTTTATGTGAATTTGCAAATGTTTTTTAATCTCTTTCTTTTTCATCTTCTTTAATACACATTTTTACATCTTCCAATGAAATATTTTCCTCTAAAAATTAATAAGGAGAAGGCAGGGAAAAAATTTCTTTCCCTGCCAAAGATTATTTACAGCAAAATATCTCAGTTCCAATTTTTTTCCATATCTTGGATCCTTGCGCAAACTGTGATTGATATACAACGTCTTCTGGAACATCAATAATTGTGTTTCCAGTTAGTACAGCTTTGGCATTTTTATATGCTTGTTTTGATGGTGTTTTTTCAAAATTACCATCTTTTGTGCAAGCATACTGACCTTCTGAAAAAATAACATCTTTTATGGTATTTTGCTTAAAGCTTTCATCAAATACACGATTTACAACTACCATGCCAACAGCCTGTTGACATTCATCGTTTTGATCTCCAGCTTCACCATTAATAAGATGTGCCATCAACTCGAGATTAGAACTTGAATAATGCTTTTTATATTTATTCATAAGCCTTCTCCGCTTTTCTTTTGCACGTTTTTTTCGTTCTCGTGCTTTTTTTCTTGCAATTTTTTCAAGTTCTACTGCCCTGTCACCTTTTGCTGTTTCTTTACCAGTTATCATTCTACTCATTGTAGATTGATGTTCTAATAAAGCATTCTCCCGATCCTGACTTTCAGCCTTGGATTGATCAACATCTTGTTGTACTACTTCTTTTAATTGGCTTTTTTCATTCTTTTCAGTTTCTTTAGCCTTAATTGAACTAATACAAATAGCCGTTGTTATTATAAATGCTATAAGAAATATTCCAATATATATTGAAATTTCCTTGATTATAATAAATACAAGCTTTGCCGATCGCACTTTCTCTTCAGTCATAAAACCTCCTAACGTGAGCATTTTTTAAATTACAAAAAATGCTAATTAACAAGTTACTTTGTATATTTTATCATACTTTCTTAAAAAAATCTACCATTATGTTAATTTTGTTAAGAATTTTTCGACATTTTATGCTATTTTTTTATTTTCTCCTCTTAATATTTTTGCATGTTCAATTGTTTCTTTTGTTATTTTTCCGCTTGCAATTCTTGCAACTTCTTTTAATGTTTGTTCTTCATTTAATAAATCTATTTTTGTTTTTGTTTTATTTTCTTCTACTTCTTTATGAATATAATAATTATAATCTCCTTTTGCAGCAATATTTGCTAAATGTGTTACAATTAAAACCTGGTGTTTATTTGATATTATTTTTAATTTTTCTCCTACTTTATCTGCTGCTAATCCACTTATTCCTGTATCTATTTCATCAAATACTAATGTTTCTGTTTTATCTACATCAGCTAATACTTTTTTTATTGCAAGCATTATTCTAGAATTTTCTCCTCCTGATGCTACTTTTGCTAAACTTTTCATATCTTCACCAATGTTTGTTCTTATTTTAAATTCAACACTATTTAATCCATTTTTATTAAATTCATTTTCTAAGTATTTAACTTCAACGTTGAATTCGGAATTAGCCATTTCTAAATCTTTTAATTCTTTGTTTATACATTTTGATAATTTTACTGCATTTTTATTTCTTATTATATTTAGTTCTTCAGCTATTTTTTTCATTTTAATTTCTAATTCTTGTTTTTGTGTATTTAGTTTATTTATATAATCTTCTAAACCTTCTATTTGTTGAATTTCTTTTTCTAATTCATTTTTATACGCTAAAATTTCTTGAATATTATTTCCATATTTTCTTTTTAATGTATATATTAAATCTAATCTTTCTGCTATTTCTATTTTTTTGTTTTCATCAAAATATATATCATTATTACTATCTTGTAAGTCTCTGTTTATTTCTTGTAAATCGTAGTATAAACTTTTTAGTGCTTTTGATATATTTTCATATTCTTTGCTATATTCTTCTATTTTTTCCATATTTCTAACTGCTGTGCTTATTGATTCTATTGCTGAATTTTCTATTAATTCATTTGCTTTATATAAATTGTTATATATTTTTTCTGAATTGTTTATAAGTTTATTCTCATTTTCTAATTCTTCTTCTTCTCCTACTTTTAGGTTTGCTTCTTCTATTTCATTTACTTGGTATCTTAATAAATCTAATTTTCTTTGTTTTTCTTTTTCATCTCCATAGTTAGAATTTAATTCATTTTTTACATATAAATATTTTTCATATATACTTCTATAATTATCTTTTAATTCATGTATTTCTTCAGCTGTAAAATTATCTAAATATTCTATTTGATTGTTTGTATCTAATAAATTTAAATTATCGTTTTGCCCATGAATATCTATTTTTTTACTCATAAATTCTTTAAGTTCTGCAACTGTAACTAGTCTTCCATTTATTTTACATATATTTCTTCCTTTTAAATTTATTTCTCTTGAAACTATAATATTTTCTTCGGATTTTTCATTAAAAATTTGTGCTTCTACAAAAGAATATTCTTCTCCCTTTCTTATCATTTCTTTTGAGAATCTACCACCTGAAATTACGTTTAAAGAGTCTATTATTAATGTTTTACCTGCTCCTGTTTCTCCTGTTAAAACATTAAATCCTCCATTTAAGTTTATTGTTAATTCATCTATAATTCCTATATTTTTTATATGTAAAATATTTATCATTTCTGTGAGCCCCCTATTTTAATCTTTTGAATGCTTCTTCAGTAATTTTGTTTATTTTATTTTTTAATTCAAAACTGTCTAATAAATTATTTTCATTTTTTTCTATATACAATAAGTATTCTATATTTCCTGCTGGTCCTTTAATTGGTGAATAGTCTAAATTTAGTATTTCAAAGCCTGTGTTATTTATTTGTTCTATTATGTTTTCGAGAATTTTTTTATGTATTTTTATATCTTTTGCTACTCCATTTTTATTTAGGTTTTGTTTTCCAACTTCGAATTGAGGTTTTATTAAAATAACAGCATTTCCTTTTATTTTTAATAATTCATAAATTTTGGGTATTACCTGCAATATTGATATAAATGATACATCTGTTGATATAAAGTCTATTGCATTAAAATCTTTTACATCTATGTCTTTAATATTTGTTCCCTCTAAATTAATAACTTTTTCATTATTTATTAATTTTTCATCTAATTGGTCATGACCTACATCTACACTATAAACTTTTTTTGCTCCATTTTGTAACATAACATCTGTAAATCCTCCTGTTGATGCTCCTATATCCATACATATTTTATTATTTAAATTAATTTCAAAAACATTTACAGCCTTTTCTAATTTTAATCCTCCACGACTTACATATTTTAGAGTTTCTCCTCTTACTTCTATGTTATCTTCTCCTGAAATTAATTTACTTGATTTTGTTATTTGTATATTATTAACATATATAATTCCGCTATCTATTGCATATTTTGCTTTTGCTCTACTTTTAAAATAGCCTTTTGTTACAAGTATTGAATCTAATCTTTCTTTAATTTCCATATGTTCTCCTTTTACGAATTTGTGTTTGTATATGTATTATATACTTTAATTTTAATTTGTCAACAGTTTTATGAAAATTTGTTCTATTTTTTGTTTTTTATTGACTAATTCATACTTTTTATGTTATAGTATTAGTTGTTAATGGCCCGTTGGTCAAGCGGTTAAGACGCAGCCCTCTCAAGGCTGAATCATGGGTTCGATTCCCGTACGGGTCACCAAAATTACTTACGAATCTACAATTTATAGTAGATTCTTTTTTGTGCTAAATTTTATGGAATCGAAAAGGACGTGCCTGAATGTAATGAGGGCAAAAACAGTCCAGTGGACTGTTTTTAGGACGCGGCTCGCCGATTCCCGTACGGGTCACCAAAAAAATAAAAAGTCGATATTAAATCGGCTTTTTATTTTTATATTAAATTGGTATGTATGGTGCTGGATTTATACAGTTTTTAAATCCTCCTGGCGATGTTCTTATTTCAAAATGTAAGTGTGGACCTGTTACATTTCCTGTTGCTCCTACATTCATTATTTGTTGTCCTTTGCTTACTATTTGTCCTTCGCTAACTTTTAATGATCCTGAAACTCCATGTGCATAAAAACTATATATACCGTTTCCGTGTGATATCATTACATGAGTTCCATATGAACCTGAGTTGTTTACAGCTTGTACTACTTTTCCGTCTCCTATTGCATATATTGGATTTCCTGCTACTCCATTAAAATCTACTCCTGTATGGTGACCTGTTGACCAATATTTTCCAGAAGCTCCATACGTTGTTCCTATGTATCCTCCATTTACAGGTCTTATAAATCCATATGAACTTGTATTTCCTGTATTTGCAGACCCATTGTTATTTCCTGATGAATTCGAATTATTATTACTATTGTTATTGTTTGATGTATTATTTTTAGGTGGTACATATTCTGAATATTTCTTTATTTTAGCTGCTATTTCTTTATCTTCTTCTTGTAATTGTTCTATTTCTTTTTGTATATCTTTTTCTTCGCTTGATAATTCTGCAACTTTTTTATTTTTTTCATCTTTTGCTGATGCTAATTCTACAGTTTTTGCCTGTTTGCTAGACTTAGCTGTTTGTAAATCACTTTTATTGTTTTCTAAGTCCGTTTTAGCATTTTCTATTTCTTTCTTTTGGTTTTCTATTTTTTCTAGCATATCTGTATCATATGTAGCAATTTCAGATACTAAATACCACTTTGAAATTAAATCTGTAAAATCATCTGATGATAGCAATACATCTAAATAGGTTGTATCTCCTGCTTCATACATAGAAACCAATCTTTGCTTTAGACTTTCTTCTTGTGCAGAATAATCTTCTTGCGCTTTTTCTAGTCTTTTTTCATTTTCTTTTATTGAAGCATTTAAATTTTCTACTTTACTATCTAATTCTTCAATTTCACTTTGATAATCTGATATTTTTTCAGTTAGATTTTCTACTTCTGTTAATGTATCTGATTTTTCTGTTTGAACATTTTCTAAATCATCTTTCTTTTCACTTATTTGATTTTGTATGTCGCTTTGTTGATTTTTTAGTTCCGACTTTGATGTTGCAAAACAAATAGGCATTATAGTTATTACTAATATTGTAAATATTGCAATTAATTTAATACTTATCTTTTTCATTTTAATCCTCCGTATTATTATTTATTTCTTCTGTTTTTGTGTTTGATGTAATGTAAGGTAATGGATTTACTGGCTGTCCATTTACTCTAACTTCAAAGTGAGCGTGGGCTCCTGTTGAATATCCTGTTGAACCAACTTTTAAAATGTTATCACCTTTTTTTACTGTTTGTCCAACTGTTACTAGAATTTCGCTACCATGTGCATATAATGTTGAAATTCCTCCACCATGGTCTATTATTACCATATTTCCATATGCTCCATTGTAGCCTGCTTTTGTTACTACTCCATCATTTGCTGCTATAAAATTTGCTCCCATAGGTGCACCTAAGTCAACTCCTGTATGCAATTTATATATTCCTGTAATAGGATGAGTTCTCATTCCATAATTTGATGTTATTCTAGTATAACCTGGAACTGGCCAAGCCATTTCTCCTCCTATATATTCAGTATCTATATTTGCTTTTGTTACTTGTGCGATTTCAGCTTCTACAGCTAAAATCTGATTTCTGTATTCATCTATTTGTTCTGACAAAGTTTTTTCTTCTTCTGTTAATTTACTAGCTGCTTCATCTTTTAATGCTTTTGTATTATATAAAATTATTTTTTTCTTTTCATAATTTGCTTTTATTGTATTATACTCTGACTGCTGAGTTTCTAACATTTTTTTGTTTTGCTCAATTTGACTCTTTTCACGTTCTATTTTTTCAAGTAAATCTTCATCATAAGTTGTAAGTTCTGCCATTAAATAATAATTAGATATAAAATCTACAATATTATTTGAACTTAATATAAAGTCTAAAAAAGAAGTATCTCCCGCCTCATACATTGTTACAAGTCTGGATTCTAGTAGTTTTTCTTGTTCATCATAATCTTTTTGGGCAATGTCTAATTTTTCTTGTATTTCCTTAATAGAAGTATTTAGATCATCTATTTGCTTTCCCCATTCATCAATTTGAATCTGATATTCAGCCATAGTTTGACTTAATTTTTCTAGTTGTTGCATGTTTTCTGATAACTCATCTTGTACAATTTCAAGTTTGTTGTCTGCTTCGCTTTTTTGATTTTGTAAATCATTTTGTTGTTGTATTAAATTTGTAATGTCTTCAGCAAAGGCAATTGAAGTGTAACTTAAAATATTAACTAAAATTAAAGCCGCTATTAAACGTTTTTTCATTTCAATTACCTTTCCTTTCTATTTTTTATACATCTAAATATTTTCTCATAGAAATACTACTTCCTATAATACCTATTCCAACACCTAAAATTAAATATACGCCAACAATTAAGTTAAACATTTGTGCAAAACTTAATAAGCTTATATTCATTGTTGCAATAACTTGAGATGCTATAATTTTTTGTGATACTACGTTATATATTATTCCTACAATTAAAATTGATAATGCACCTGCTAAAATTCCAATTACAATACCTTCTATAATAAAAGGCCATCTTATAAAGCTATTTGTTGCTCCAACATATTTCATTATTGAAATTTCTTTTCTTCTTGCATGTACTGTTAATTTTATTGTATTTGAAATAATAACTACAGAAATTATTACTAAGAATACTAATATAACTCCTGTTACTATTCTAACCCCATTTGCAATTTTTATTAGTGTAGATACTGTTTCATCTTTACTTGTTATATTTTTTAGTTTATCTCCGACAATATTTTTAATTTCTGTTTGAACTCTATTTGTTTCATTTAAATCTGTTAAAGTAATTACATATGATGCTGGGAAAATATTATTTTCTTCAAAACCTGTTAATAAATATTGTTTATCTTTAAACTTTTCTTTCATTTGATTTAATGCATCTTCTTTTGAAACAAATGTTATAGTATTTACTCCAGAAATATTTTTTAAATCATCTCCTATTTTTTCTACTTCTTCATCAGAAACATCTGTATTTATAAATACTTGAATTCCTTGTGCTGATTCTATTTGTTCCATTATACTGTTAATATTTTCTCCAATCATAAAAAATACACCAAATATTAACATTGTAAAACACATTACAATTAATGAAGCACTTGTCGATTTTTTATTTTTTAATGTATTTCTAAATCCTTCTTTTAGATAATACCCTATTATATTAAATCTCACTGTCATAACCACCTTTTTCATCTCTTATTATATTACCATTTTCAATACGAATAACCCTTTTGTTCATTCTATCAACAATATCTTTTGCATGTGTTGCAACTACTATTGTTGTTCCTCTTGCATTTATTTCTTTTAATAAATTCATAATTTCCCAAGCTGTTTCTGGGTCTAAATTTCCTGTTGGTTCATCCGCAATAATCATTGAAGGATTGTTTACTAATGCTCTTGCAAGTGCAACTCTTTGTTGCTCTCCACCAGATAATTCATTTGGATACATTTTAGCTTTTCCACTTAAACCTACTAAAGATAATACCATTGGAACTTGTCTTCTAATATGTCTTGGTGTTGCTTTTACTATATACATTGCAAATGCAACATTTTCATATACAGTTTTATCTGGTAAAAGTCTAAAATCTTGAAAAACAACTCCCATGCTTCTTCTTAAAAAAGGAACTCTGTTTTGTTTTAAAAATGTTGTATCTTTCCCATTTATTATTATATTTCCAGAAGTAGGTTCCTCCTCTTTTAAAATAAGCTTTATTAAAGTAGATTTACCAGAACCAGATTGTCCTACTAAAAATGCAAATTCGCCTTTATTTATAACAAAATTAGCATTTTTTACAGCCTCTGTTCCTGTACTATATGTTTTATTTACGTTTCTAAACTCTATCATTTTTTTCTCCTTATGTACATATTTTTAATCATTATAATAATAACAATAAAATAAAATTTATGCAATAGAAAAACAATAAAATTTGACAGATTTTTTATTAATTTTTGTAAAAAAAAGCGACCATTGGTCGCTATATAATAATTATTTAATTTGAGACTTTGAAATTTCTATAACTGGTCGAACTCCTACTCCATACCTATTTCCTTCATAGGAATCATTTCCAAAAGCTCCACCTTCACCAATAACTTCCCATACACTCATTGTACGACAAGCTGTTCCAAGCCAATAAGTTCCTTTATTTATCCATTCAGGACATTTTGCAGTTACATAGCTATCTGCATTTCCACCCAATTCTACTACTTCATCTAAAGTCATTAGTCTTCCTTCTCCGCCTTTTTTTCTTCCATAAGCTCTTGCAATAGCAATTACATCTGTATCGGATGAAGTATCTAAACTATTTATATTATATGGATATTTAATTTCAGTATCTAGGCTAGTCCAATAATTTGTACTTGAAAATTTAATATTGTCTGCATTGTCACTTTGTTGTAAGTTTGTTGTATCTAAATTTTTTTCTGCTAATAAAGTTAATTTATCTTCATTATTTTTTAATACATAAAAGCCTTCTCCTCCAACTGTAACTTTATCTCCAACATTATATGTATCAGATGAATTTTCTTTATCCAAGTAATCTTCTATATCTATTGTTTTATCACCGTCGTAATTTACATTACTCCCATCTACAGTGTACCCCTGTTCTGTCAATTTCTTAGTAATTTCAGCTTTTAGTTCATCATCAGATAATGCTGTATCCCCTGAAGCTTTATTTACTTTGTTTTCAAGTACTGCTAATTTTATTATTTCTTCTGCATTTGATAATTTTGTTTTTTCTTTCGCACTATTTGCTTTTCCAAATATTCCGCTATCTCCCATTACCATACTTAATGTTACTCCGGCTAATATTAATAACACAATTATTGTTATTACTAATGCCACAAGTGTAATACCTTTTTCATTTTTAAATTTTTGTTTCATCTCTTCTCCCTTCTTCTTTTGGAACTTATAAATTATTAAATATTAATTATATTAGTGGCTCCATCAACTATAAAGTATTTTTATAGAAAAAAATCTTCTTTTAACTGCAAAATAGAGCCAGCTTTTATAATATTAACTTTAATTTTTCAATACATATTTTACTGACTTTTTTATTTTTGTCAATATATACATAATATATTTATTTATATTAAAATTTACTCTAACAAAGGTTTTAACATTTTATTACATTTATATGACATTTTTTATTTTTAATAATCTTCGTTTTCATCAAAATCCAAATCTGAATTTAATTCATCAAATTCTATTTCAACTTCTGGTTCTTTATATACTTTATTTTTCTTATATTTATTTTGTTTTTTCATTTGAATTTTTTGTTCTTGTTTCTGTTCTTCTTTTTTATTATTCATTTGTTTATTTATTAAATTATTTGCTTTATCTACCAAATCTGGAACATAGTCTAAAAGCTTGTCTATTGCTGAAGAATGATCTATTGGAAGTAGTTTTACATTATTAGATTGTATTACTAAAAATGCTACTGGTATAATTTTTATTCCAGCTCCGCTTCCACCTCCAAATGGTAATCTATACTGAATATCTTCATCCTTATCTCTTTTGCTATATTCATCTATTGTTTCTCCACTAAATTCGCTTCCACCTGCTGCAAATCCAAATGTTACTTTAGAAATCGGAATTATTGTTATATTATTATTTGAAATAATTGGTTCCCCTACTATTGTATTTACATCTACCATATCTTGTATACTATTCATAGCTGTAAGCATTAAACCTTCTATTGGATGTTCTCCCATTTTCATCATCTCTCTTTCTTAAAATTAACCACATTATATTTATAATATGTATCATTTTTAAGCTAAATATACAGTTTAAATCTATTTTATACATAAAATCTTCAACATATATTGGCATAATTCTATATTTGCAATTTCGGTTACCTACTTTTATTAATAAACATGATAAAAAACTAGAAAGAAATGGAATTATTAATGTAGTAACCATTATATCTACCGTTCCTATTTCTAAATTCAAATCTAATTTTTGTAAATTTATTTTCTTTAATAAATTCAATTTTTCTTTATTACTTTTTGGTAAATTCCTCATTACCTTTTTAGTATCTATTTTTTCAACTTTTTGCTTACTATAAATCTTCTTTAATTTTTTGTTATCTAATTTAATTTCTAAAAATTTTAATTTATTAAAAATATATAATCTAACTTTTATACAAAAATTATCTGGAGTTTTTTTTAGCATATTTGAATATGAAAAATTTTCCATCTCAAATTCAAATCTTAAAGAGATTACAATAAATTCAATAAGTACAATTAATAATAAAAAAAATAATAACATAAACAAAATCCTTCCTTTTTGTATATATTATTATTTTTCACATTTTTTATTTTATTAATCATACCTAATGCTTCTATATTTTACTTTTAGCATCATTTTCCAAATATTGTCCTCTAATGGATAACATCTATGTAATCCATATAAATTTAATTCTTTACTTTTGTTTATTTTGTTATCTGTTAAATTTTGTATAAATCCTGCGTTTTCTAATTCTTTTCTTGTTTCTTCTTTTGTAAGCCCGCAAGGATATGTAAATACTTTTATTTGTTTTTTTCCTAGATGTTCTTCTATTTGAGAGTGTGCATATTCAACATCTTGAACTGCTTCATTTGTTTCTTTTTGGTCAAAGTTATAATGTTCTTTGCCATGAGTATTTATTGTAACTAATCCTGTTTCATCTAGCTCTTTTATTTGTTCCCAACTCATATAACCTTCTTTGCCTACACAATTATCTATTACATATATGCTAACTGGAATATTATATTTTTTTATTATATCTAATGCTATTTTATAATTTCCTTCATAACCGTCATCAAAGTCTATTAAACAAGTATGTTTATTTATAGGTATTTCTCCATTTTTATATTTAACTAAATCTTCATAGGAAATAACTTTATAACCTAATTTTAATAATCCATTTATTTGCTTTTCGAAAGTTTCTTTATCTGTTTGCATATAATCGTATTCTATTTGTTCTTTATTTTCTACTATATCGTGATATAGAAATATTGGAATTTCCAAACTTTTTTCACTTATATAATATTCTTTGTTCCATGTTGCAGTTTCATAAGTTGCAAATGCAACAATCATTAAAATTATTGTTGTTATTATTCCTATTATAATTTTATTGTTTTTTTTCATAATATTTTCCTTGTATATATATATTTAGACAAAATAACCAATTAATCTAAAATTTCATCGAGGCTCCCCATTCACGACATTCTAACAAAATTTTAAAAATTTTGAAGAATGTCGGAAAGGTCCCCACTTGCCTCGCGAAATTTGATCTTAATTATTATTTTGTCTTTTATTAAATTTTATTTTGAATGTCAAATATAATTGTTTTTAAATACCACATAAGCGACCAAACGATATTACTTAAAATTTTATTTCGTTTCCATAGTATGCATCTGTTAATATTTGTTTTAGTTCTGGTATTAATGGTAGACGTGGATTTGCTGTTGTACATTGGTCTTCAAAGGCTCTATCTGCTAATGTATCTATATTTTCGAAGAAGTCTTTTTCGTCTACTCCTGCTTCTTGTAATGATTTTGGTATATTTAGGTATTCATTTAATTCTTGTATTTCTTTTATTAAAGATTGTACTCCCTCTTCTTTTGTATCTGCTTTTAATCCCATTTTTCTAGCTATTGTTGCATATTTTTCGTCTGCTATAAAGTATTCATATTTAGGGAATGATACAAATTTTGTTGGTTCTTCTGAATTGTATTTTACTACATATGGAAGTAATATTGCATTTAGTCTTCCATGTGGTAAATGATATGCTGCTCCTAATTTGTGTGCTAAAGAGTGATTTATTCCTAAGAACGCATTTGAAAATGCCATACCTGCCATTGTACTTGCATTGTGCATTCTTTCTCTTGCTTCTTTATTTGAACCATTATCATAACATTCTTTTAAATTCTTAATTACTAATTCAGCTGCTTTTTCTGCTAATGCATCTGTGTAGTCTGAAGCCATATTTGATACATATGCTTCTAGTGCATGTGTTAATACATCCATTCCGGTATCTGCTGTAATAGATTTTGGAAGTGATGTAACTAAGTCAGGGTCAACTATTGCAACATCTGGTGTTAATTCGTAATCTGTTAATGGATATTTTTTGTTTTGAACTTTATCAGATATTACAGCAAAAGATGTAACTTCTGAACCTGTTCCAGATGTTGTTGGTATTGCTACCATTTTACATTTTTCTCCTAATTTAGGAAATTTGTAAGTTTTCTTTCTTATATCTAAAAATTTTAATTTCATTCCTTCAACATCTGCATCTGGATGTTCATAAAATAACCACATTCCTTTTGCAGCATCTATTGCGGAACCTCCACCTAATGCTATAATAACATCTGGTTTAAAGCTTTCTATTGCTTGAACACCTCTTTTTATTGTTTCAAAAGATGGGTCTGGTTCAACACTTGAAAATATTTCTGAATGAACATATTGTTGTCTTTTTCTTAAATGATAAAGTATTCTATCTACATATCCTAATTTTACCATTCCCTCATCTGTAACAATGAAAGCTCTTGTTATATCTGGCATTTTCTCTAAATATTGAATTGCACCAGCCTCAAAATATATTTTTTCTGGAACTTTAAACCATTGCATATTAACTCTCCTTTTCGCTACTCTTTTAATATTAATCAAGTTAACACTTGAAACATTTGATGTTGTTGAGTTTTTCCCAAAACTTCCACAACCAAGTGTTAAAGATGGCAAATTTGTGTTATAAATATCACCAATTCCACCATGTGATGATGGAGAGTTTACAATTATTCTTCCAACTTTTACTCTTTCAGAAAATTCTAATATTGTTTCTTCATCTTCTGAATGTATTACGGCAGAATGTCCTAATCCACCATTTTCTAGTAATTTTTCTGCCTTTTCTATTCCTTCTTCTTTATTTTCAACTATATAATAAGCAAGTACAGGACTTAATTTTTCTTTTGAAAATGGATAATCTTGTCCTATTCCTTCCTCATATACTACTAAAACTTTTGTAGTTTCTGGTACTTCAAATCCTGCTTGTTTTGCTATATTATATGCACTTTGACCAGGTATTTTAGAGTTTAGTTTTCCATCTTGGAACATTGCATTTTGTAATTTTTCTTTTTCTTCTTTGCTTACAAAATAGCAACCTGCTTTTCTCATTAAGCTTTCAAATTCTTCATATATTTCTTTATCTACTATAACTGCTTGTTCAGAAGCACAAATCATTCCATTATCAAATGATTTTGACATTACTAAATCGTTTACAGAAGTTTTTAATTTTGCTGTTTTATCTATATAACAAGGAACATTTCCTGGTCCAACACCTAGTGCTGGTTTTCCACATGAATATGCGGCTTTTACCATTCCAGTTCCTCCTGTTGCTAAAATTAAATCTACTGATGGATTGCTCATTAATAAATTTGTTGCTGTAACAGATGGCTCTTCTATCCATAAAATACAATTTTCTGGAGCACCTGCTTTTATAGCTGCCTCACGTACAATTTTTGCCGCTTCTACACTACATTTTTGTGCAGATGGATGAAATCCAAATATTATTACATTTCTTGTTTTAGCTGCAATCATAGATTTAAAAATTACTGTTGAAGTTGGGTTTGTAACAGGTGTTACACCAGCTATAATTCCAATAGGTTCAGCAATTTTTATATAATCGTCTTCATCATTTTCTTCAATAACTCCAACAGTTTTATCATATTTTATACTATGATATATATAATCTGTTGCAAATAAGTTTTTTGTTATTTTATCTTCATATACACCACGGCCAGTTTCTCCAACTGCCATTTTTGCAAGTTTCATATGATTTTCAAGACCTGCCATAGACATTGCTTTTACAATGTTATTTACTTGTTCTTGATTCAATTTCATATACTCTTTTGAGGCTATTTTAGCCTTCTCTATTAATTCATTTATGCTATTTTTTATCTTAAGTTCTTCGTTTTCATCTATATCAGACATAACTTCCTCCTTAGTGTTTATTATATGTAATTATTATATATTATACCAAATTTTTGTCAACAAAAATAAGATTTTTATCTGTTTTTTTCTTCATCATCTGGTATTTCTACTATATTTCCAGTTTTCTCTATTGTTATTGGTGTATTTATTAAATCTTTTTCTTTTACTTCTTGTACAAATTTCTTTCTTCCCTCTATTTTTAGTAAATTCTCTTTTGCTTCTTTTTCTATTATATCATTATATATTAATGTTTTTGAAATTGTTCTTGCTTCCTCATATGTATACAAGCCTTCCTTATATAATTTTATTAAAATTTCTTTTTTTCTTCTTTCTACAGATTTACACCCTTTTATACTTTCAAAAGATTTTCTAATTAATAATTTTTTTCCTTTTTCATCAAAAACAGTATTTTTTATAACATATAAATTCCCTTTTTCATCCTTCTTCTCATATTCTTTAGGTAATTCTCCTCTTTTTATCTTTTCTTGTAGCTTTTCTTCTTGTTCTAATGCCTTTTCTACAACTTTTACCTTTGAAGTATCAAGTTGCAAACATCCTAATAATTCTCTCATATGTAATAAGGTTTCGTTATTAATATAATTCAATATTATCTTATTAGTTATTATATTAATTTTGTGATTCTCGACTTCTGATTCCATTCCTTCTACATCTGATTGTTTTCTTTTATTCTTTTTTCCTTTTTTTATTAATAAATTTTTATCTTTTATTGACTCTAAAGTGTTTGCTAATTCAGTATCCGATAAATGTTTGTAAAATCTTTTAATTGTACTTAATCTCTTTTCGTCATCATTAATACTTGATATTGTTGTGTATAAAATATTTCTGTCTGCATTGTCTAAATATTCTATCTTTTTATCTAACAACCTTAAAATATCATCATCTTTTAAAGTTGGTAATATAGACTTTATAATTTCCTTATCATCAATTTTATGAATTGCTTTTTGCAAAGCTTGTGCTCTTTTATTTTTATCTTTAATGCTTAATATTATATTTTCCAAATTTTCATCTTTTTCAAAATCTTCAACACTTTCAACCTTTTCTACGTCTTTTGAATTTAGTATTTTTCTAATTTCTCTTTTTCTTTTCCACTTTTCTATAATTCCCAATGTCTTCACCTCTTTAAACAAAATTATTATACAATATAAAAAGTAATAATGCAATATAAAAAAACATACAGGTAGACAGAGGCGTCTGCCCCTACGACATTCAACATTAGTAATACAATAAATAAAATGACAAATAAATTTGTATAGAAAATGAACCAAAATTATTAAACTTTTTGGTCTAATAATTTTGGTTCACTTCATAGCCATCGTTTTATTTATTATATATATATTTTTGTGGATTTACAGGATTATCATTTATACGTATTTCAAAATGTAAATGTGATCCTGTTGAGTTACCTGTTGAACCTACAGCTGCAATAATATCTCCTGCTTTCACTTCTTGACCAACTTTTGCATATAATTTACTACAGTGTGCATACCAAGTTTCTACACCATTTTTGTGTTCTACTTTAATTAAATTTCCATATGAACCCTTATAAGAAGCAAATGTAACTTTACCATTACTACATACTTTTATATCTGTTCCTGAAGGTGCTGCTATATCTAAACCTGTATGTGCTCCACTTCTTACTCTACTAACTTCTGCATATCTTGAGGTTATACTTCCTGAAACAGGTTTTTTTATTATTGCAACTTCGTTTACAACTGCTATTGCATTATTTATTTCTTCCTGTTTTTCTTGCTCCTTTATTTGAACATCAGCTATTTGTGCAACGGTTTCTACAGCATTATCTGTTTCTACTGTTTCTAAAGCTTCTTCTGAATATATTTGTTTAACATTTATATCTATTTTTTTATCTTCAGCATTGTACTGCTCATTTATAGATTTAACAGTATTTTCTGCATCTTCTTCGGTTTTTACATATGTTTTTATATCATTATTTACTGTAATTCCATAAGCTGTATATGTTGTAGTTGTATTTTCTTTTACAGTTTCTAGTACTTCATTTTCATTACTATCTATTGTATTTTCGACTAATTTTAATTCATATGAAGGATTTGAATCTAATGTAACAAATGCTACTTGGTCATTCTTTTCACTTTCAACATATTCATTAACTAAACTATTAAATTCTTTTTTATTTTTTACATATCCAATTTGGACACCATCAATTTCAACTTTATATAAAGGTTTGTACTTAATTAAGATTATACCTATAATAAGAATTAAAGCTACTGCTATTATTTTAGTTGTTTTTAAAATTTCTTTCGTGCAGTGTTTTATTCTCGTTTTTAAAATATAATTCACTCTCCTTTTTACTGTATTTTTATGCACAGCCAAAATCTATTATACTACATATTATCTACTTTTTCAAATTATGTATACCAAAAAACTTGCAAATTAACAAAAATTTGCAAGTTTTAATCTTAATTATTCCACAATATGGTTATGCCACCTCTTTTTTCCTTTATTTTTCTCTTTTTTTCTTGTATTCTTCTAATGCAATAGCTAATTGATCTGGACAAGATGTTCCTTTATAGCCACATTGTATACCTTTTAGTTTTTTTATTACTTCATCAATTGTTAAACCTTCAATTAATTTTGCAACACCAACAGTATTGCCTGGACATCCACGTACGATTTTTACACTTTTTACAATATCCCCTTCAATTTCAAATACCATTTTCTGTGAACATACGCCTTGTGGTTCATATATATATTCCATTTTCTTTTCCTCCTTTTAATAGACCTGTCCCTAATATCGACAAATTGTCGCTTGGGGGACTGTCCCCAATGCGGACAAAAAAATGACCCTAAGGTCATTTTTGTTTTTTATTTATTATTCTGCTGATTCTTCTTCTGGAGCATTGTAAGCTTCTAATATAGCAGCTTGAATTTTCTCTCTAGTTTCAGCATTGATTGGATGAGCTATATCTTTGAATTCTCCGTTTGGAGTTTTTTTGCTTGGCATAGCAATAAATAACCCATCTTTTTCGATAACTTTGATATCGTGTACTACGAATTCGTTATCGAATGTTACAGAAGCAACAGCTTTCATTCTGTTTTCTGAATTAACTTTTCTTAAACGTACATCTGTTATTTGCATTATGTGCACCGCCTTCCAATGTTTTTATTTTGTACATTTTTTCTTATGTACATTAATATTATTCGTCAAAAAAATATTTTTTCCTTCTTATTTTTCAAAAAAAATTAACAAATTTTATCTATGTTCATATTATAAATAAAGTATTGTATTTTTTGCATTATAAGTGTATAATCATTACGTTAATGTAGAATAATTGGAGGTAATTTTATGCCAAATATAGATTTAATAAAAAAATATAATAGAGTACATATGTTAGGTATTGGTGGAGTAAGTATGAGCGGTATCGCCGAAATTTTAAATAATTTTGGCGTTACTGTTACTGGTTCAGATATGAATGATTCTGAAATTATACATAAACTTATTTCTAATAATATTAAAGTTACAATTGGCCACAACTTAGAAGATTTATCTAAGGCTGAAGCAGTTATTTACTCTGCAGCTATAAAAGATACTGACCCAGAAATGGTTAAAGCAAAAGAATTGAATATTCCAACTATAGAAAGATGTGACTTTTTAGGAATGCTAACTAAAGCTTTTGAAAATACTATTGGAGTTTCTGGAACTCATGGAAAAACTACTACAACATCTATGGTTTCTTTATGTTTCATAGAAGCAGGATTGGACCCAAGTATACAAGTTGGTGCTATTTTAAAAGCCATAGATGGAAATTATAGAATTGGTAACAGTGAAAACTTTATAATTGAAGCTTGCGAATATGTTGAAAGCTTTTTAAAATTCTACCCTAAAGCTGAAATAATTTTAAATATAGATAATGACCATTTAGATTATTTTAAAAATATAGAAAACATTCAAAAAGCATTTGCTAAATATGTAAGAATTATACCTGAAGATGGTTTACTTGTATTAAATGGTGATGACTCTAAGTGTTTAGAACTTGCTAAAGAAACAAATGCAAAAACTTTAACATATGGTATTACAAATAAAAATACAGACTTTTTTGCTGTAAATATTGCATTTGATAATGATGGATTTCCAGAATTTGATGTATATAAAGAGCAAAAATTCTATGATAGATTTAAACTTTATGTACCAGGAATGCATAATATTTTAAATGCTTTAGCATGTATTTCTTTGTGTGATTCTTATGGTATTTCAAATACAACTATAAAAACAGCTTTAACAAAATTTAGAGGTGCTGATAGACGTTTTGAATATAAAGGAAAAGTAAACGGTTCTAGTATTTTTGATGATTATGGTCATCATCCTACAGAAATTTTAGCAACAGCCAAAGCTTTAATGAATAAAAAATATAATAAATCTTGGGTTGTTTTTCAACCACACACATATAGTAGAACAGCTAATTTACTTGAAGATTTTGCTCATAGTTTATTAAATTTTGACAATATTATTGTTGTTGATATTTATGCTGCAAGAGAAAAAAATACTTACAATATCTCTTCTAAAGATTTAGTGGATAAACTAGTATCTTTTGGGGCAAATGCAAAATATATTCCAGAATTTAATGAAACTGTTGAATATTTAAAACAGAATGTTAAAGAAAATGATATAGTTTTAACTTTAGGAGCTGGTACTGTTACAAAAATAGGACCAATGCTAAAAGATGCAGATTAATTCTCTGCATCTTCTTTTTTTGTATATCCTAAAATTTGATTTATACTATTTAAAGATTTTTCTAAATTACTTGTTTCTAATTTAGCATTTCTTAATTTGTTCAACATTTCTTCCAAGCTTTGATTATATACTGGTTCTGCTGCAATTTTTTCTTCCACAGCTACTTCAGAATATATATTATTTTTATTATTTTCAATAGGTATTTCATACATTATTTTATTTGTAGTTGTAGTATCTTTTTTCTTACTTGTAGATGCTGTTTTCTTTTTAGCAGTAGTCGTTTTCTTTTTAATTTCTGTTTTATTTTCTTGTATTTTTTCTTTAGCTTTACTATTGCTTTCAATTAGCTTAAGTTTGTTTTCAATAATTTTATTGTATTTAGCTTCCATAGTTTTCATTTTTTTGTTAATAATTTTTTCTATTTCTTTTTCTTGCAATTGACTGAAGGTTGTAATATTTTCATACTTATCTTCCATATTTTTTACAATTTCTAAAACTGCTTGATTTTGTTTTTCCATGCCGTTTACTATATTTGAAATTTTTTCAATATCTTCAATAAAATTAACTTTTTCTAAAACATTTAATCTTTCTTGTATTTTTTGTAACTTTTCATCATTTTCTAATTTGCTATTATTTATTAATTCCTTAATATTTGTAATTTCACTATTTATATTTTTTATATCTTTCCCATAGTTAAATTCTTTTATCAAATTACTAATATTATTTATATTTTCTTGTTGCTTTGTAAATTCTTTTATTAAATCGTTTTGTTTTTTTGTATTTTCTTGCTGTTTTTCTTTTTCAACACTTATTTTATTATTTATTTTTTCAATTTCCTCATGAAAATTAAATTTTTTTATTTCAGATTGAAAACTTTTTTCTAATTCTATTTTACTATTGCTTATATTTTTATCTACTTCAGTTTTTAATTCTTCAAATTCGTTTTGTAATGAATTTTCAACCATTTGAATCTTATTTTCATTATATTCATTTTGATTTTCAAAGTATTCTTTAAAATCTCTTATTTTTTCTTCAAATTGTCCAATTGTTTCAATATAATTTAATTTTGTAATTTCTTTTTCTATTTTAGTCTCTAATGATTTTTTTACATCTTTTATTTCTTTAATATTTTTTTCATATTCTGAATCGCTATATTTTTCAATATTTTGTATGTTTTTGTTTATGTTTTTTATTGTTTCATCATAGTTTAATTTTTTTATTTTTTCATCTATTAAAATTTTTATATTTTCTATTTGTTCATTAATTTCTTTTCTATCTGCTTCTAAGGCTTTTATTGTTTTCTCTTGTTTGCCTATAGCAGTTCTGCTTCTTCCATATTTTGCAATTTCCTCTAATTTCATTTTTAAGTCTTCTATATATTTTTCAGTACTTTTAGCTTTTTCTTTTTCAGTTATTTTAGTTTCTTCTAAAATTTTATTTATTTCGTTTGCAGTTTCTTCACTTAATTTTTCTAGTTTTTCTTTTTCCTCATTAATTTTATTTTCTATTTCTACTCGTACTTCAAATGAAATTTTATCTAACTCCAATTTCATTTTTTTATCATCTATTGAATTGCTAACTAAGTCATCTAACTGTTTTTTTATTTTTTCTAATTCAATATTATATTTATTATTATTTAAATCTTCACCAAAACTCAAAGATAAACAGTCTTCAATTTTATTTATATTTGACTGTAAATCTTCTATTTTCATATCAAATGTTTTTTTTTGATATAAAAATATTTTTTCAATATCTTGTTTTTTTATATATTCTTCTAAATTTGGCTTTAATTTCATATAATTCTCCATAATTTTTTATTTTTCACAATTATTTTATACTTTTTTTACTAAAAAATCAATTAATTTTTTAAATGAATTGTAATTTTTTATTCAATTGTTCTCATTTGCTTTAACATCATATCTCCAAACACTGCATATCCTTCTGTTGAATTGTTTACTAATACGTGTGTTATTGCTCCAATAAATTTTCCATTTTGTATTATCGGACTTCCACTCATTCCTTGTATTATTCCTCCTGTTTTTTCTATTAATTTTTCATCTGTTACACTTATTAACATACTTTTATTATTTGAATTATTGTTATAATATATTTTATCTATATTTATTTTGTATTCTTGTGGTCCACTGTTATCTAAAGAGCATAAAATAGTTGCTTCTCCTGTTTTTATTTCATTTCTATTTGCAACTTCATATATTTTACTTGTATCTATATTTAAAGCATTTGGATTATTTATTTTTCCATATATTCCAAAAAAGGTATTTTTATTTATTTCGCCTATAGATGTTCCATTTTCTATACTTCCCTTTATTTCTCCTGGTTTTCCATTTTCTCCTTTTGTAATAGATAGTATTTTGCTTGTTACTAATTCTCCTTTTCCAATATTTATTAATTTATTCGTATCTACATCTAAAATTCCATGCCCCAATGCTGCAAATTCTTTTGTTTCTGGCTCATAAAATGTTATAGTTCCAACTCCGTGCTGCAGCATCTCGTACCCATAATCCTAATTTATACTCATTTTTTGCTGTTTCTACTGGTAATACACTTGTCTGCTTTTCTTCTCCTTCTCTAACATATTTTATATTAACAGATTTTCCTTCACACCTATTTACATTTTTTATTAAATCTGCTGTACAAGTTATTGCGCTGCTATTAATTTCTACAATCATATCGCCTTCTTCTATTCCAGTATTTTCATATGGTTTATATTTTATATTATCTACTCCTTCAATTTCACTCATTCCAACAATAAGTACACCATTTGTATATAATTTAGCTCCAATAGAATTTCCGCAAACTACAACACTCTGTTTTGGTATAACATTTACATTAATATCTTTTAATTTTAAATTTGCGATATTAACAGATAAATTGTAAGTTCCAGATTCATTATAATTATTTTCTTGCAATTTGTTATCTTCAATATCATCCGAAACGGTTGTAGCAAGTTCATTAGAGATATTTATTCCAAAAATAGTCGGTATACTTAAATTATCTCCTTCAAATAAAATAACACTGCTTGGAATAGAATCTAAACAATTTATATAAACAAAAATAATGGTTAAACTAATTATTAATAACATTTTTTTGAAAGTTTTCATTACACTACTCTCCTATGTATTATTAAATTTAGTTTAACCATTTTTTTATTTTTAATGAAATAAATTAAAAATTATTCTGTTCCAAAATTTAATGATTTATAATTTACATACCTTTCTCTATATAATGCTTTATAATATGCTTTTTTTACATCTGGTGATGCATTTTCTATCGCTTCCTCAATAGATGAATATGTATTTGAAGATGTAACAATACACTCATAACAGCTTGTTAAAAAACCACTGGTTCTATTGTGGTGCATATAATAATATTTTTCTTCTGTATTTCCTGTATTACTATTAAGCCCTGTATATTTTTTTCTTAAAAAAGTTGTATTTCTATAAGCTCCTAATATAGTATCCCAATTTTGACTATCCTTACAGGTTATTTTGTGATATTTATTTCTATTAATAATATATATTTCATTAGGGTTTACAAATTCTCTACTTTGTGTATTTGTAACAACACTATAACCTCTATAATATTTGTTTTTTAATGGCAAGCCTTGCATAAATGAAATTAAACTAACATTATTTATTATTTTATCCCACTCTGTTTCGTCTAATTCAGGCATTTGAAATTCATCTATATTACCTTTATAATTTGCAAGTGTTGCTTGTAAATTAGTTGTTATTGAATTTTTTATAACTTGTCTTCTATGTTCGTTAAATGCACTTGAATAATTGTCTGGATTATTTTCTTCACTTATTTTTAAATAATTTTCAATATTTCCTAAATTCTTATTTACCCATTCTGTAAAACTTTTGGATTCCGTAACATAATTTTTAGCACTTTCATCTTCTATGCTGTTACCTAGTTGCTGTGCAATTTTTGGATTAGTTACTTCTTGTAATTTTCCTGTTGTAGAATAATCATACCATTTATTATTTAAACGATAATATTTATTAATTCTATTATTTTCTCCTTTTAAATATTTGTATGGTATTTGGTTTTGAATAGTTTCATTATAATCTATATTATCTTTTAATTTTTCACTTTCATTTGTTATATTATTAGAGTCTTGTAAATATAAGTATCCAGATTTTGTAACACCCTCACTTCCTACAGTCCCTGCTACCATTATGTAACTATCTAATGTATATGATACAGTTACATCTACTCCATTTTTTGTTATATGTTCTGTATAATAAACATATGGTTTTAATCCATAGTCCTTTGTTCTATTATTGTCATATGATGTGTATATATAATATCCATCATATAGTGTATATACTAAACAAGGAATGTATCCTTTTAAATTTTCTTCTGTATAACCACTAACACCCATTGATGCTGCCATTGAATTGTAAAATGAATTTACAGATGCATTTACATCTCTTATTTTTTCTGTTGCTATATTTTCAGTTGTACTATTACTTTCGTTTAATTGAAATGCTTTTATTGCATCATATGTTGCATTATTTAATTTTGTATCATATTCAGATTGCAATGTTATTGTTGATATTTCTGTTTTAATGTATTGGGATACAACCATTGTTATCGGTAATATGATTATTATAAATATTACAGTTAGAGTTTGTAGTTTCATAAAATTTTCCTTTCGTTTTATAACAATAAAGCCCTTATAAAAAGGGCATTTTTTTGTTATTTATTTGAACCATTTGATGTTACAATTCCTGAATGAGATGCAGCTATTGAAGAAGTATTATTTCCAGCTATTCTATACAAGAAATTTCTTAATGTTTGAGCTATTGTTGTATTTGTATTTAAAGCTTTTACAGTAACTATATCTCCCTCTTTTAATGTTTTTTTATTACTACTTTTTAATTCATTTAAAACTTGTGTTGTATATTGTGTATAATAAATATTTTCTCCAATTTTTGTTTGATTTGTTTGTGTAGTTTTTACTCCTGGGTTTTCATCTAATACTTGTACTTCCATTTGCACATCAAATGTATTTCCAGTAGAATTTATTGTTTGGATATATTTATCATATGCATCCATTGTTATTTTTCCTGTTGAACGTATATTTTCAACAAATTCTGTTGTTGCATTTTGAACAGACAATTGTGCTGTACTATCACTATTTTCTGAAACTGTTAATAGTGGAAATACAAACATCAAAACTGCTGCTAAAACAATTACCACAACAGTAATTAATGAATCACCCATTTTTCAAAACCTCCTTGGCTGTAATTTTCTTATGGCGGTCAATGACCGCCGCTACAATATTAACATTTATTGTTTTTGTGTATATGTTATAACCTTTATAGATGTATCTGAATTCTTTTCTGGAATATTTTGGTCTCCACTATTATTCTCATAAGCATTAGTAGTTGTGTGTAAACTTTCAACGTAAGTTTTTTTATCCATAGCCAATAAATTTTGAACAATTACACCAACATGTTCTTTTACAGTTGTAGTTGATTGAAGCCATTTTGCTTCTTTATAAGCTTCTAATTCACTATTCAAATAACTTATTCTTTCTGTTTCTTTACTATTAGGTTTAACTACTCCATTATACACCGTTAAATGTTGTCCATTTGTATCTTTAAACAAAACAATATACTTTTCTTGGTTATATCTGTACAAAGTTGGTATTATATCGTATACAGAAACTATTCTGTTTCCATTTTCATAGCTATCATTTTCTTGAATTGTTGATGAATAGTTTGTTTTATCTGAATATTTAATTATTTGTTCAGATGTTTTTTTAGCTTGCATTATTGTCATCATTGCTACTGATAAAGCAACAACGAACAATAATGTAAATCCTGCTAATTTTAAAGCTTCAGCTGAATTTTCCATGCTTAACCTTCTTTAATTATTCTTCTTTAAATAAAGCTCTTGTAACATATCCTGCTTTATTATAATTAAAAGATATTGTATAATTTTTTCCAATTTTTATGCTTGAACTATATCCATTATAAACCCCTGGATCTGAAGTTTCAAAATCAATCTGTTTAGTTGCATCTTGTGAATTTGAACTAGTTAATGTATATGCTGCAATATATCTACCATCATTAACTGTTTTATTGTATGCATCAATCTTTTTTAACAAAGCAATTGCATTGCTTCCAGATTGTTTACCTTGATATTGTAAAAATTGCTCATTAAAAGTTTCAATACCTTGTGACTCCATATTAACGTTTCCCATTACTCCTTTTGCTTGATTAAATACAAATACTCCTAATGCAATTATTAAAATTGAAATTAATATAGCTCCTGCTATAATTAATGCTTTTGATGCGTTTTCCATAATTTTTCCTCCTTGGTTTTCTTTTTTATTTTTTTATATTCTACTGTCTTTTTAAGACAAATATTTATAACTATTTTTATTCTTGTTCTAGTTTTATATATTTTATTTTACCTGTTTTATGATATTGCACTTCTGTTATTTTAAAGGTTTCTAAGCTAAAACTGTTTATAAATTTTTCTACACCCATATTATATATTTTTTCCATTGAGTATGTGGTGTCGTTGTCTTTTATATATATATATATTTTTATTGAATTTTCATCATTTTCTATATACATTCCTTGTTCATCTTTGTATACATTATTTTGTTCATTATTATTTACTGCTTTATTTAATATTGTTGCTATTTCTGTTCCTGCTATTTCTGTATTTTCATATTTTGTAAATTCGCCATTATAGTTTTTTAGGTCTTGTATATTGTATTTGTATGTGTTATATGCATACATTACAGATGAAATTACAATTGCAATTAATATTAGTATTGTTATTATATATTTTTTCATTTTAACACCTATTTGAATTTTATCTTATTTAATAGTTTTTGTAAATAGTTTTTTTTGGTTTATTTGTAAAATTTTGTAATTTTTTATTGTGTTCTTGTGTTTCAGACGGACAGAGGCGTCCGTCCCTACAGTGTCTGACGTTATTTTTTTGTAAATATAATTGATTTTACTAGTCCTGTTTGATTACTTATATTAACTTTGCAATTGTACTTATCGTTATATTCACCATTTGTTGTACTATTGTGCTGATTTATATATTCTGTTAATATAGATTCTTCTGTTTTTTCATTTATGTCCGTCTCTCCTATAATGGCATATATATATGAATTATTTTCACTATTATAATTATTTATCCTACTATTTCCTTGATATTCCTCATATTGGTCATTACAATTTTTGGCTAAGTTTATTATTGTTACTATGTCATATACTGTACAAAGTTCTCCTGTTCCTGAGGTTTCGTATTTAGTAAATTGTGCATTGAATTCTTGTTTTTCCTTTTGATTTATATTGTCATTTATGTTTTTTGAGTAGTTTCCAAAGGTTGCAAAAAGATATGTTCCAAGTGATATTAGCATTATAGCAATTAATATTGTTGCTGCCATAAGTAGTGCTTTTGATGCATTTTCCATATCTTTTTTCTCCTTTCGGTTAGTTATTAGGCGGTTAGTGACCTCCTCTACGGTTCTTTAATTTTGAGTATATGACATTGATTTTATTCTGCCATTTGAGTAATATTCTACTCCATTTGATTTAAATTTTTTGTTTTTTAATTCTCTATATGAATTATATGTATTCCAGTCATTATTAACTTCATTATATGCTCTATGGTATCTCGGAGCACCTAGTTTATTCTCCAACTCTTTTAATATTTTAGATGCTTTTTCTTTTGCCTTATCATCAGAGTTAGTCTCATTTTCTTTTGCTTCCTTTAATGCTTCTAAGTTATTTGAAGAAATATATTTTTCATTCATCATTTTATCTACTTTTGATTGAAGGTCTGAAAAATATGTTTCATCTTTTCTTTTTTCATTCACAATTACAGTTAGTGTTATTCTTTCATATCCTTCATTCATATTAACAACATATTTTGTATTATAGTCTGCTATTTTATTTGCTAAAGAAAACATTTGAGTTCCATTTAAGTCTTTTTCATAAGATTCAAATGATTTATTGAATTCTGCTATTTCTTCTACTTTTTGGTTTTCTGTTTCTTGTCTTTTTACACTTGTTAAATCTCTATAGGCAAATACTAATGCTGATATTACCATTAATGATATTAATATTGTTCCAGCGAATATTAGCGCTTTTGATGCATTTTCCATTTTTTTATTCCTTTCCTTAGAGATTTAATTTTTTATTTATAGGTTCGATATTTGATGTTGGAAGTTGGATTTTGGGACATTTTCTTCGAAGTTTTGCCCTTAGTTTCCAACCTCCTATCTCTACCCTCTAACATCCTCATTTTACATTGACATTTTTGACATTGTACTAAATGAACTTGACATACTTGTAAGTCCTATAAATACTAGTGGTATTATTAAGTATCCTACAAATACACATACCATTGGTGCAAATCCTATTACTTTTCCTACCATTCCTTTTTTTGATATTAATCTATTATTTGATTCTTTACGTTTTTCTTGGTAATATGCTCTTTCTGTGTCTAGTTCATCAAAAGCTTCTCTTATAGGTATTTTTTCTACTGCTGCTTGCATACTTTCTATTATACGTGTCATTTCTTGATATGATATTTCATCTTTCATTTCTTCTAAGGCTTCCCATGCTCCAGCCTCGTAGTTATTTATACATTTGCTTAATGGTGCTTTAAATATGTTTGAGTATCTTTCTAGCCATTCAAGTATCATTTCTACATTTACTCTTTCTATCTTCATAAGCATTAGTATTATTGTATGGAATTGCATTACTTCGTCTTCCATTTCCATTAATCTCATTTTCTTTTGGAACATTAATAGCCATATTGGAGACATATATCCCAGTAATGCAAATACAATAGCTAGTAATACTTCAAACCATTTCATATATTCACTATTAACTGTTTGTAATTTTTTGTATACTCTTTCTGCATCTGTTTTTATGTCATCTTCTGATGCATCTTTATAATATTTTGAATATTTCATTGCAAGTGCTATATCGTTTTGTGTTGTTTTAAGTTTTCCTTTAAATTGGTCTAAGAATATATTATCTTGTTTTGTTATTTCCATTGCTTTTGCTTCGTCTGAGTCTGACATATCTCCGTAAAATATCATATGTTGTAGTTGGTTGGGTATATACATAATCTATTGAAACTCTATGTAATTGTAAAAATAAAAAAAACGACGCTATAAATGTTACAATACATATTGTTATTCTATTTATATACAGCCATCTCATTTTTAGTTTTGATGCAGAATCTTTTAATAAGTCTCTTATTTTTCTAAAGTCTTTTGTTCCAGGTTTTGGCATAAGCATATTTACAATTTGCTTTACAATTTTGTTTTTGTATACTTTTTCTTGCCATGGGTTTTCATAATTTTTTGTGGCTGTGCTTACTGCTCCATTATCTTTTAATTTTCTTGTAAGCATATAACATACCGCTGTAATAACAAGTATTAATACTTGTACTATTAAGCCCTGCTTTCCATAATAGAAGCTTTTTGTAAATGCAAAATTTGAAACTGACCAATTTTTTATCCATTCCAAAAATAGCATTGGTACTACAGATATTACAGATAAACTTTGAAATACATAGTCTAATTTATCTCTCTTTAAAATTTCAAGTTGCATTTCTTGTGTTATGTTATTTAAGTTTTTTAAGTACAAAGATGAAGATGTATCTGTTTTTCTATCTCCAAATTCTTTTGTTAAATACGAAATTCCTGCAAATTCTTTCAAATAACTATTCGGTGCTACATCATAGTACTTTTCCAATTCCATTTCTGGATCATCAGAAATTAATATTTCATATACTTTTTCTGCTTGTCTTGAAATTTCATTTTCCATGGTTTGTGCTGTTTGATATATTGCTTCCTCTACCATGTTGTATTCGTGGTATGCATGACGTATTTCACTGAAGAAATCTATTTGTTGTTTTAATAAATTGTTGTCTATTTTATCTACCATACCATCTATAATTGTATCTACTAAAAAAAGTTCAAAAATTAATAGCATTGCCATTAATAATATATTTGATTTTGTAATAACTATAACTAATACAGTTGTTGGAATTATAATAGCTAAAGCTTTTGTTAATATCTGAGTTGCTTGTTTTCTTGTTAGATATTCATCATCTATATTGGTTATTTCTAGTCTTCTTCTAAGCTTTAATAAATATCTTTTTAAAATCGGAATTCTTCTATAATACAAATATAATTTCTGAAATAGAATTTCTGTTGAAAAGGAGCTTTTTTCTGTTCCTTGTCTTAAAGCTTTTATTTGCTTTATTTCTGAACTTTGCATCTTTTTATTTAATATTAAAAATGCTATTACAACTATTGCAAGCAAAGCAACTGCAGCTATTACAATATATAATAATACTTCGTTTGACATTTATTTGCTCCTTTCGTTTTTTGGTTGTTAGGCGATCAATGACCGCCCCTACAGTGTCTGACGTCGATTTATTTTTTATTCTGTGATTGTTTTTGGTTTTCTTCCTCTACGTGGTTTTGTTTCTGTTTCTTCTGCGTATTCTAAACTTTGTGGCTTAATTCCCCAATGTTCATTTAGGAATTTATCAAATTCATCCAAATCTTCTTCAGACATATTTAATCTCATTGCTGCTATATTTTCGTCTGATATTGGATTTGTTATTACATATTTTCCATCAACATATTCTAATATGTTTCTATATGTGTATAAATCATTATTTGTTATTTTTGTAAAATAATGTGTTGCATTATCAAAGAATTTGTTTATTTTTCCTTCTAATGTTTTTTCTTTTCTATAATCAAATGTATATTCATTTTTTGATTCTAGAGGAATACATTCTGTAACTCTTTCTATATATCTTCTTCCTCTAAAGTCTTTTACTAAGTGAATATCAAAGTTTAATACTTGTACAACTTGCTCTTCTGCTGTTTTTTCGTCTTTGAATACACCTGTTCTAAGCATTGAGTTTCTTAGTGCTGTTACTAAGTTTGGAAATGTTTTTGCGTGGTGAGTGAATAATGTAAATTTTGATGCAACCTGTGCAGCTTGTATCATCCAAGATGCAACAGGGTCTGTTGCAACCTCACCTATAATGTTAACAGAACCATCAGTCTTCTTTTGAACGTCAAGTCCTTCTTGTCCTGAGATTGTATCTGTTTCTCTAAAAGATAAAATATTTCTTGTTGGATATATTTTTCTTAAGTGGAGTTCGAATGCAACCTCTTGTACCCTTATGTTCATTGTTTCATATATATTTTCTATCATTCCCATTAACATTGTTGTCTTACCCGAACCTTGTTCACCAGTTAGAGCAATAATTCTTGCTCCTTTTACTAAGAATTTTAATAAGCTTATTGCATCTTCTTTTCCTGGTACAGTAATTAATTGTTCTAATGTTGCTCTTTTAACATCGAACTTTCTTACGAAAAATGCCCATGTTTCAGAGAAACTTGGTCTAACAACAACAACACGAGATCCATCTTTCATTTCATTTATTTTGTAACCATTTGTATCTGATAATTGTCCTGGGTTATTATATTTGTAAATATTTTGGCATACTCTTTTTAATTCTGCTTCTGTATTAAATGATAAAAATGCTAAACGAATAGATTTACCTTGGAAGAATATCCAAATACTATCACAAGCACGTGGAACTTTATGTTCTGCTACTTGTACTAAATAATCTCCATCTGTTTGTGCAACTTGGCTTAAGAAACTTTCTGGTAAACCAGATACACCACCAGAAACACCATCTATGTTCATATCTCTTATTTCATCTATACTTGAATATCCTTTATAATGTTGGTAAATTCTTTGTACTACAACGTTTAATTTGTCTGAAAAACTTAAAACTATTTGTTCTTTTTCATAGATATCTGCTATTTCTTCAGATGTTATAACATATGAAGGTTTTGTCTCCCCAGCTATATATTTTAATGATGCTAAATTATATTTTTTAATTAATTCTGTTAATGCTTCATATGCAAATTGCCCTTTATATACATATATTAAAATATCAAATTTATCTTGTGGTGTTAATAGTGATGGAGTATCAAATTGAATCGCTTTTGAAATGTTTGTTTCATCTACTCCATATTCTTTAGATAAAATATCAAAAATTAATTCTTTAACATATTTTTTATCATTAATATCTCCATACGTACAACCTTTTAATGCTTTTTTTAATTCATATTTTTTGTTTTTTCTTCTTTTTAATTCTTCCTCTGAAAGTCCTATATCATATAAATTTATTTTTGTTATTTCATCCAGTCTCTTTTTTACATATTCAGTCATTTTTTCTATTGTATATGTTTTATCATCAACCTGAATCTTTTTTTCTGGTTCTTCTGTTTGTTTCTTTTTTATATTGTTATATATAATTAATCCTGTAATTGCTAATATCGCAACAATTAATACTATGTTGATAATCATCTTTTGCTCCTTTCTAAAATCAGATTTTTAATTCTAATTCTTGAATTTTATATATAATACTTTCAGAAATTTTTCTAGATTCTTCTAGTAAATCTAAATTTTTGTCTTCACTTTTTATTTGCTTTAATTTTAAAAATAAATCAGCAACAGTTCCTTCTTCACATGCATCATTAAGTAATGTATTATATGAAAGAAAACTTATTTCTCTTCTATTTTTTAAATATCTACTAATATTTTTTATATTATATTTTGAAAACTTATCATATCTTCCAACATATGAAATTACATTATTTTTATTTTGTATAGGTGATTCTAAAAAATTATTAATTGTCTTTAACTTTTGATTAAGTCCATATACTATAACATCAGAATTTTGAATTATTTCATTTATGTTAGGATTCGCTATTTTTCTATTTAAATCTACTATAACAATGTCATAATACAATGATGCTTTAGCAATTATTTCCGGGTATACTTTCAATAAGTTTTCATATCCAGCTTCATTTCCAGCATACCCATCTAAAATTTCTAGTCTATCTTTTAGTACTATTTTTGAATAATTTGTTATGTTTTCAGGCATTAATTTATTGCTTAATTTTACTTTTGCTAATCCTTGAATTCCCGAATCTATATTAACCCTTTTAGAATTATCAAATAGACTCATTAATCCCTTCTTATTTTTCTCTATATCCCAAAACGCCTTTTCTAGTTCACTTTCATTGCAAGTAGAAATTAATAAAATTTTATAATTATGTTCTATAGCCATCTGAGTTGCAACAGCTATAGCTGTTGTGGTTTGTCCTATTTCTTTTTTACATTCACTCCAAAATGTTACTATAGCCATTTTTATTCTCCTTTTTCAAAATTTCTTAATGCTTTAACAAAATTATTAATTTCATTTTTTTCTAATAATTCTTCTGTAATATACATTAATCCTTCTTTGTATTGTGTTGTAAGATTTTTGAATTTTATTTTCGATAATCTTTGATTATCTATAATAGCAGTTTCATCTCCCATTTCAAATGGAAAATAAACTCTATATTCATTCCATTTCACTTTATATCCTAGTGATAAAAAGTCTAAATATTCATTCTCTTCACTAAGTATTTCTTTTGAAAATAATACTTTAGTGAGTTCAATAGGTTGCTCTAATTTTTCTAAAATTTGTAGTCCTTTTTTTATTGAATACAAATCAAATGATGTTACAAAATATTTTTTAAATGAATTTTCTATTTGAAAATTTTCGGCTGCTTGTGAATTATCTATATCTATCAAAGCATAATCATAATTAGGTTCTTCTTCTGAAAGATAATCTTTTATTTCTAATAAATTCAAAAAGCCTATTGCAACATCTATATTTTCATAATTAGTTATATATGAAAACGTAGGTTTTATTGATGGAACAACATATTTAGCTCTTTGTTCTGTTGTAGCATCAATAACGAGAACGCTTTTATTTGCAAGTGTTAGCATTTTTGCTATATAGAGTATCATATCTGTTTTTTTATAACCACCAATAAAACATACTTTTTTCATTCTTTCCTCCTAATTATTTGTTGTTCCCCCGTTTAATGATTCTAAATAATTTTCTCTTAGTTCTTTTTGCTTTTGTATTTGTTCTTCTATTCCTGTTTCAACATTATCTGCAGATTCTTCAGAGTATTTATTCAAATTATTATTTACATTACCATTTCTTTGATCTGTGTTATATCTTGACCATAATGCTTTTTTTGCTGTTTCTACAATGTTACTATCATTATTTATTATTTCCATAGTTTCTTTGCTAACTGGATATGTAGTTGCAGACTTAGCTTGATTTCCTGGATCTGTATATTTTGTAGCATATAATTCAGACCCCTTCATTATATAAGCTTCTACTATAGCATTGCTCATTGTTAAAATTTCATCTTCAGACATATTTACTTCTATTGTATCTGTTGATGGAACACCTGCTACATCTGGAATAGTTACTTCTTTTTTAGAAACAACTATATAATCTGTTCCATTTGGCATACGTAAACGAATATCAACAAAATCCCCTGTTTCTAGTGTTGATGGTAATGTTACCATATTGAATTCTTGTATTCTAACATCGTCTGTATTAACTTCATCGCTTTGTGCAACTAATTCTCTTGTTAATACAGTATTTGCTTTCATATTAACTTTTGCAATTAAAGGAACTTCTGATAATTGTATTATTTCATCGTTTTTTTTGTAATTTTCATTGTCATCTTGTGTAATTCTTATTGTTTTGTTTCCATCTTTTATGTACATACCTTGAGAATCTGTATATATTTCATTTCCTTTTTCATCTTGTAAAGAATAGCTAGCAAATGTTGAGCTATCACTTATTGCATTGTTAGGTACCGTTGTTCTACTAACCGTTAACATTTTAAGCATATCTGCTGTTACTGCTTGTCCTGAAGATACATCAGAAGTTAATGTATAAACTTGTACCATACTTGCTTTAAGCGCTTTTTCTGCTTCTATCTTTTTATATAACATATATCCTAATCCACCTATTATTATTGCACAGATTAGTAGTGTTATTAAAACTCCTTTCCAAAATGATAATTGTTTTTGTCTTTGCATTGGATTACTAGCCATTTATATTTCCTCCTTATTTTTGCATTATTTCATCTATAACTTATTTTATAACAATTGTCGACTAAGTACAATGAAATTTCTAAAGTGTAATATACATTTAATATTTTTGTAATATTTTTGTAATATTCATGAGTTGATTTTTTTAATTAATTTATTTAATATATTTGCTACTCCATTGTTATTATTATCTTGTGTTACAACATCTGCTATTTCCTTTATTTTTGGATTAGCTTGTCCCATCGCTACTCCAATTCCTGCATTTTTTATCATTAGCTTATCGTTCATATTATCTCCTATTGCTATTACTTCTTCTCTTTTTATATTTAATTTTTTTATTAAAATTTCTATCGCTGTCCATTTATCTACATTTTTATTTGTAATTTCAGTATAGTAATATTCTACTGGTACTTCTTCTGTTCCTTCTTTTATAATTTTTCTAGACATGTGTGCTACATCTAAAACATCTATATTATTTATCTTTTTAAATTTATCTATTATTCTTGAAAATATAATTTCACTATCGTCACATATTGTTATTTTCAAAAATTTATTATTTTTTAAGTTTTCAACATATTCATATATATTTTGGACAATATTAATATTAGTGCGTTTATCAAATGCTTTTTTACTATTTTCATAATTATAAAAAGCTACATTATATTTTAAAGATTTTGTTATTACCATATTTTCAGTATATATGCTATAATAAATACTATTTTCTTCACATATCTTAATTAATTTAAGCATTTTTTCTTTTTCAATAAAATTCTCATATTCTATTTTATCTTCTTGCATATTATATAGCATTGAACCATTACCTGAAATATAGTAGTTGTTTGCACTTAAATCATGTGCAATACTTTCTACAGAGTCTCCAATCCTTCCTGATGATAGTACAACTTCCACTCCTTTATTTATAGCATTTTTTATTGCCTGTTTATTTTCATTACTAACTTCTCCATAAGAATTTAAAAGAGTTCCATCTAAATCTATAGCAACTAATTTATACATAAAATTCCCTCCTAATTATTTATTAATTTATACAAATTTATAATTATTCTATTGTAGCGGCGAACATAGGTCGCCATCATAACTTTATATTTGTGGCGGTCAATGACCGCCGCTACAATTTCTACATTAAATTTTTAAAATAATAAAATTGAATTTATTTTCAATTTTATTATAACATTAAAAAATTCTTTGACAATATTTTTTTCTTATTTACAAAAATTACCAGAATATAAAAGTAAAAACTACGCATTATAATTATTGAAAAGACAAACAGTGTTTTTTCGATAATACAAATTTAATCAATCCTATAGGAGGTGAACAAAGAATGGCAAACACAAATAGTTCTAGAAAATTAGTTCCAGAAGCTATGTCTGCATTAGATAAATTCAAATATGAAGTAGCTAGTGAAGTTGGTGTTAACTTAAAAGATGGATATAATGGTGATTTAACATCTAAAGATGCTGGAAAAATAGGTGGACAAATGGTTAAAAAAATGATTGAACAAGCTGAAAGAAATATGAAATAGTTTCTTCTCTGATTTTAACATTATAGTATTGTAGCTTATATGCAATCAAACATTTTAATCTTATGTTAAACAGGAAATTAAGTTTTGTTTTTGTTTATTCTTCTTGTAGGAATACATAAAGGCAGGATTTGATTTCCTGCCTTTTTTATACTATAGAAATTTCTACTCTAAATCATTAATTGTATTTCTTTTTTCTGTTGTGTTAGAAGTATTTTGTTTGTTGTTATTTTCATTTATTGTGTTTTTGCTTGTATTTTGTGTATTAGTATTCTTATTAATATTTGTGGTATTTTTTGAATTTGTATTTGTTTTATTTTCTGTTTTTTTGTTTTCTTGTACTGTATTTGTTTTTGTTGTATTTACAGTATTTTCTACAGTTTTATTTTTTTCTTCTACTTGTGTATTTTGTTGCTTTTGTGTTGGATTTTTACTGTTATTTGTTGTAGTTGAATTTCCTTTATGTTCTGTACATTTTCCTGGAATTGTTCCAAATAAATAATACTCTGTATATGTGTTTGGACAAGAGTCTGTTGCAACCATTCCTGTTTCAGAACATATTGTAGCTGTTTTTACTCCACTAGGCATTTCGAAAGTTGTTCCTTTTAAATTTGAATGTATATCCTTCATTACTGCTGACCATAAAAGACCTGCTGGATTTTTTCCTTCATAATTTATTGTTTCATTCATGTCGAATCCATACCAGGTTGCAGCTGTATAATAATTTGTAAATCCACATAACCATCTATCATAATTTTCATTTGTTGTTCCTGTTTTTGCAGCTACATCCATTCCTTTTATTTCACAATATGGTGCAGTTCCATTTGCACCTTTAACTGGCTGTGTTAACAATTTTTTTAAAATATATGCAACTTCTTTTGAGAATATTTTTTTAGTTTTTTGTCTTGTTTTTACTATATCTTCTCCCGATTTATTGCATATTCTTGTATAAAATGTTGGTTCAATATACTCACCATTATTTGCTATTGTACTATAACATGTTGCCATTTCTAAGGTTGTTAATCCTTTTTGCTCACCTCCTAGCGATAAAGCTAAGTTATTGTCTTTTTCTGTTAAATTATTAACTCCCATTTTTTTCATATACTTTATAGAAGTTTTTGGTTTTATTTCTTCTATAATTTTTACAAATGGTATATTTTGAGAAGATTCTACTGCTCTTCTTACTGTTATTTTTCCTTGATATGGGTCATAATCTCCTGGTTTATATTCTGTTCCATCTATATTTGTAAAGGTTGTTTCGCTGTCATCGTATACTGTAGAGGCTGTTATTTTTCTTTTTGCTAGTGCTGGTGCTAAAACAGCAAAAGGTTTACTTGCTGAACCTGTTTGCCTTAAGCTCATTGTTGCTCTATTATAATCTCTAGATTTTGTTTTTTCTCCTAAACCTCCCACACAACCTACAACCTGTCCATTTGTATGATTTATTATAATCATTGCAGCTTGAGAAGTTTTTCCCTGTTCTTGCTTAGATTTTAATATGTACTTATCTTTTTCAAATTCTTTTTCCATACTTTGTTGTATGCTTGTATCTTGTGTACTATATATTTTTAATCCACCATAGTACAAATAATTATTAGCAAATTCTTCTGTTATATGTTTCTTTTCTTTTAAATCTGCTATTATTTCTGTAATTAATGCATCTGTATGGTATGAATAAGCACCATCACTTGATTCTATATCTCCATTTTTAAATTTAAGCCCTTTTTCAACTTCTTGCACAGCCTTTTCATAATCTTCTTTAGATATATACTTTTGATCCAGCATTTGAGATAAAACTATTTTTGTTCTTTTTTCTATTTTATCGCTATTATCTTTATCTCCAAATGGATTATAAGAATTTGGAGAATGGTTTAACCCAGCCAAATAAGCACTTTCTGCTATACTTAAGTCTTGAACACTTTTATCAAAATAATATCTTGCTCCTGCTTCTACTCCGTAAACATTTGGACCAACATATATTATATTAAAATAAGTTTCCAATATTTGTTCTTTTGAATAAAAACACTCTAATTCAAAAGCCATAGCCCATTCTTTAACTTTTCTTGTAATACTGTTTGAATTATCTCCTGTTAAATTTTTTACTAACTGTTGAGTTATTGTGCTTCCTCCAAAAGAAGCCTGACCTTTATGAAAAACATATGACCCCATTGCAGCAATTGTTCTTTTTATGTTTATTCCATGATGTTTAAAAAACTTTTCATCTTCAATTGCTATATAAGCATTTTTTAAATTATCTGGAATTTGACTATAAGAAATATTTATTTTCTTTCTTTCAGAGCCAATTTCTGCAATAACATTTCCTTGAGAATCATACACTTGTGAACTTGTTGCACTCATCATATCTGAACTTATTTTTTTCCAATTATTTACTGCCAAAAAACTAATAATACCTAAAATAAAAATTGCTATTAAAAATAAAATTAAAAGTATTCTTTTGAATTTTCTAAACTTCGTTTTTTCTTCATCAGATTCTATTTGAGATTTTTTTTGTTTCTTCTTTTTATTTTTACTAGTTTTTAATTCTTCATCTAGCTCTTTTTGTTTCGCTCTCTTCCCTTTTGAATGCTTAGAAGCCATTGTTTTTCCTCCTTTCATTTTTTATATTATTGATGCTGAAAATAATGAAAAAATAAATATTTCTCGGCTCAATACGTTCGTTATAGCTTCTAATAGAAATTCAAACGAGCCTCTCGCAAAACGCACCCTCATTTAAATTTAATAAGAAGCTATACACTCTCTCCAATCACATTCGAAATATTGATTTTTTATTATTTTCATCAATTATAATTAAATAAAAAATAAAATTCTAATCTTTTTTTCTAATTAAAATCAATGGAGTTTGTTGTTTTCCTTGACCTGTTGGATTATCACTTATTAATTTTTTCAAGTCAGCTTCTGATAATTCTATATCATCAGATTTTCCTAAAATTTCTTGTCCTAGGTCATTTGCATCTACTATCATTACACTTATTCCAAGTTTTTCTTTTATTTCATTACATACTCCTGTTGGATTTTCAGGCATTTGAATTCCTATATCTCTATATTCTGACCATACATGGTCGTAAAATCCATCTAGTCCAGAAACTTCTTGTCCAACAATTTCGTAAAATACCCCTTTTTTACCAAATAATTTTGTTACAGCACTTGCAATAGATGCCCATAATACTTTTAATAAACCAACTTGGTCTATTGCATATTGCATTTTTATTGTTTCTCCAACTCCTACACCTGTATCTGGATGTGATGCAAATTTTGATAAAAATTTTGCCCAAAATCCTATTTTTATTTCTTCTCTTTTTACAACTCTATTTTGGCATAAAGCTATAATTTTTTCACTACTTGAAACTATGTCTCCTTCTTGATATATAGGACTTATATATTCTTTAAATATATCTATATAGCTATCCCCTTGCTCAACAAATTTTGTTTTTATTGCATATCTTAAATATGTATCATCTCCTACCTTCATTTCCAATTTTTTACCATCGTTTGCTTTTAATTCCATTTTTCTCAAATCCTTTCTTTTTTAATTTCTACTTAAAATGCTATTAATTTTTTCTTTTATTTTATCTATAAACATAAAAACATTTTCATCTTTTAATATAAGAAGCATTCCTATATACACAGCTCCACCTATTGCAACTTGTACAACTATTGAAATAATTCCTACATTTATAAAGTGTTTAATTAACATACATACTGCAAACATAATTAAAGAAGATATTAAATAATTTTTTGCTCCTTTAAAAACATCTTTTATATCTAAATCGTTTCTTACCATATATAATTGAACTATTAGAACTACCAATTCAGATGCAACAGTAGCTATTGAAGCTCCTATTGAATTCCATAATTTAATTAAAATTATATTTAATACAAAATTAACTGCAACACCTGCAAGTATTGATAATGTATATTCTTTTTGTTTTTTAGTTGGTAGTAAATACTGTGTTCCTATTACATTTGTAGTTCCCATAAGTAGTAATATTGGTGAAATTACACTCATTAATATTACCACCTTTTCATAACCTTTTCCAAAGAATATTGGAACAAATTCACTCGCTACACTTATCAATCCAAATATCATTGGGAATGCTAAGAAAAATGTAAAATTAAATGATCTTCTCATATATTCATTTAATTTTTTAGTATCACCAGAAGCAAAAGTACTTGCCATTCTAGGTATCATTACAATACCAAGTGATGTAACAATTGTAAGTAAAATTCTTATAACTTTTTGACCTTGTTCATAATAGCCAACCTCTGTTTTATCTTCTAAAATTGTTCCTATCATTGTTTTATCTAACATATTGTAAATTGTACTTGCAATTTGTGGAATAAATAGCATAACAATAGCATATGAATGTTTGAAAATGTTTATATGCTTTATTTTTATACCTTTAAAATATTTAGGCAAATATAACCACAGAGATAAATTACCTATTAAATCTGCTATAGCATAAATCATTAAATATTTATTCAAATCGCTTGGTGCCTTTACTAAAATAAAAATTAAAGTAACACTTGCAAGTCTAACCATTATATTTCTTACAACAGTTCTTTTAAACTCTTCTAGTCCTTGGAAAAACCAACTAATATCAAACATTGTAGCAATAAGTTCTATAAGCCAAATTTTATAATAAATACCATATGGTTCGGAATTCACAAAAAATATACAATAAATAGCAATTCCAATTACAAGAGTTATAGCTCTAAAAAAAACTAACTCATAAAAAATCCTTTTACGCTCTTCCTTTTTCTCCTGAACATATGCAATTTCCCTTTTACCATAAAGAGCAATCCCCAGACCACCAAACAATATAAAATACGAAACAATAGAATATGTATAACTATAAATACCTATTCCCTCAGCCCCTAAAACTCTCGAAACATACGGAGTAGTAATAAGAGGCAAAATCAACGTCAAAATTTGGTAAGTCAAATTATATAAATAATTCTTCGCGATACTTTTTTTAGCCAAAATCAAATCTCTCCTTAAGAAAATTTTTCCCATATAACTATATCATTATATTGTTTTTAATGCAATTATTTTAACAACATTTCTAAATTAACTCCAAAGGGGCCAGTCCCCCAGCCGACAAATTGTCGGCTGGGG